>Ga0074193_1000247_pt1 | contig 98286 bp, 72 predicted proteins | sample EPASupsiteHSE605_FD_64523 | JGI IMG/M metagenome (GOLD analysis project Ga0074193, IMG submission 64523) | Bioremediated contaminated groundwater from EPA Superfund site, New Mexico - Sample HSE6-05 | ecosystem: Environmental > Aquatic > Deep subsurface > Groundwater > Contaminated ... | reverse complement strand
CATATTTAATAGGAACACAACCATTCCGTAAAAAAGTAAAAAAGCTTTGAACTTGGCTGTGGTTTGCTTTAGTTACTAAGATAACCTCTTTTGAATTAAGAATTTCTCGATAATACCTCTTAAGGAAAATAATTTCCTCCTTTTTGAACTCAAATTCCTCGTTTTCGTGCTTGAAAACAACTGTTTCGCTGAGACTCATAAAAATGAATTTCTGACTAGTTTATTAGATTTTTTTTACAAAGTGGTACTTAAAAACAAACTCCTTCTATTTTTATCATTTCTGGCTTCTGATGATACATTTTTATAGAGGATGGAACATTAAAACTAAAAAATTAGATTTTATTGTTAACTCGTCATAATACAGCTGCAAATATTCATCTGTGTGTTGTTGAATATCTAATTAAAAATGGTGCTGATATAAATGATAAGACTAATGGTGTTGATATATGATATTTCAATCGTCTCCTCTTCATTGCTCAGCTGAAAATGGTCATCTGAGTGTTGTCGAATATCTAATTAAAAATGGTGCTGATATAAATGCTAAGACTAATGATGTTGATATATGATATTTCAATGGTCTCCTCTTCATTGGTCAGCTAATAATAGTTAAGCTCAATTCAATTGATTATGAAAAAACGAGAAACTTATGGGCGATCACCATACAATTTGGGGCCATAAATTACCCAGGGAGGTAGACTATCCCATTCTTTATTATGCTTAATTGCCAAATCTATCGCCCATAAATAACAATTCAGACCATCAACATCACAATATTGGCCAAACAACTGTGTTTTGTTATACCTTTAAAGCATAAATATATTATTAATAATGATTTCTTCATCGTCGTATAATTCTAGATTTTCAACAAAAGCTCTCTCATATTCCCATGGATTAAAAATCTCTTCATATCCATATTCTTCCCAAAACTTATTGTATTCAATTCCAAGCTTTTGACGATCTGGCCATTTTTCACATTTCATTGAGAATTAGATATCAGAACTAAGCTGTATCAAATTATCAAATCTAAATTAGCAAACTACCTGCTTTTATACTATTGCTGCAGTTTCCCACTCTTTTCTAAAAGGAATTATTCGATATGAATACTGTTTTGTAAATATCTTTAATATGATTAGCATACTAAACTATGGTAATTATAAGAATTTTGGGTTTTATCGAAAAAAAAAAATCATTATTACGATCTTTGGGGAAAAAGGAATCCTCCATAAATCCAAATAGAACAAAAGAATTTTCTATAATTTAAAAAAACTAGAATGAATGAAATTTGTATCATAATTTTATGATTTAGGGCAAAACAAATCAATTTGAAAGCAAAAATGAACAAATGGTTTAAAAACATCTTTTTTTAAATGTTTCAATATTAAAAACGCTAATTATGCATTAATCTAACAAATAATGGAAGAAATTCATATTAAATGAAAATATCTTACTGGAATCATTTAATAACGTCCATTTGTTAGGTGAAAGAAAATGAGCAAAAACACTACCGATTGTAATAAAAAAGGGACTTTGAATCATTATATTCGCACAACTGATAAATCTAACGAATATAGCAATAAACCTTTTTCTGCAAGAACACCTCGTTTAATTGTTGATAATTCTATGGAAGAAGGATTTCAAAAAAAGAATATTCTCACAAAAGCTAAGACAAATCATATAAGGGACTCAATTGAGGAAATTTTGAGGTGTTCCTCAGATAAAAGAAGGTCTGATTTGATAAATGGAGTTATTGAATCCTTTAATTTACAAAAGAACGAGATTAATTCCTTAAAAGTTGATAACGAAAAGCTTTTGAATAGAGTCAAAGAATTGGAAGAAGAAATTACTCAACAAAGAGAAGATGCTTTGAGAGCCAATGATACAAACGCGAGATTTAGCAAGTTGAAGCATCTTAAATCCACAAATGATATTCAAAAATTAATTAATGAAATTGAATTGATAGAAAAAGATTGCCGGAAATACATCAATTTGAGTGAGCCTTGGCTTCTTGATGACTTAAAAAAATTGAATTCGGAGAATATTCTAGACCTTTTGTTGAATTTGAAATTTCGTAGGTTAGAAGACTTGGTTTTTGGTTTGAGGAAACAAATTGTTCAAGATCAAGAAATTGTTTCAATAATGCCTACAATAATAAATCGATTTGGATCTGTTCGAGTATTATTGGCTAAATACTATGAAGCAGTTGAAATTATTAATAAATTGAAAGTCAGAGAGTATCGATTAGTTTCAGATGAACTTGTGAAAAGGAGACCTTTAAGTGAATATGACATAAATGGATTGCACTCACTCATTATTGCATTACAAAATGAACTTTCTGAAGATAAGCAGCTTATTAGGAAGTATTTTTTGAAACCTATCGAAACAGATGCCAATTCAGAAGATGAAATGAATTATAGGTTTTATTTGAATGAGCTCGAAGCTAAATATACATCATTAAAAGAGAATTATGAGAAAGTTTTGAAAGATTGTGAATTGTTTCAATCAGTGTCTCGTCTAGAAACTGATGTCTTATCTAATGGACTATTTCAGGTTGAACAAAGACTCAAAGCAAAAATTACTGAATCTGAAGAAAGAATATTAAAATATCATGAAAACTTAAAGAAATTAAATAATACTATATCAATGCAAAATGAAATCATATCCCAACTCCAAAAAGAAAAGTTTGTGGCTCTACGAAAAACTCTGGGCTTGAAAGCACAATTTGAATGTATATCAAAAAGAATAGAAACATTTGAATTAAGGGCAATTCATGCAGAAAAATCTCTAAAAGCCGTCAGATCTTTCTCTCGTATTATTCTTGACGAATTTTTAATTAATCCACAAATAATTGAGAATGAAGTAATTGAAAAGTATTGTCAGTGTGATTCAGCAGCAAGAATTATTCAGAGATCATGGAAAAAGCTCCCTAATTCTAATGTGGAAAAGGATTATATCAAAAATTTGCCGATTGTACTTCCTATGTTTGAGATTGAGCGTTTTATTGGGACAATTCCTCCAATTAAATACCAACAAGTGGTCAAGTTATTGAAAGATTTTTCTTTAAATATGAGTATGAATGTCAACAAAACATTAATTGAGTTTTCTCATGGAATGAAAAACATGATTGATCTTTCAAAAACAGCCTACAATAAAGTACTTTGTGTTCCAAGAAAATATAAATGGATTCAAACCGAAGACTTTCGTAAAGAAATTGAAATCCAAACCGACAAACTGCCACAAACTCGAACCAAAAAATAATCAACTTTTATTTTACCTTAAGTTTGAGAAATAATTTTCAGAATTTATATCTCATTCTGAAGATTATGTTTATATTTAATTGGAAATTCTACATCGTCATGGATTTGATATAATTCATATGAAAAATTCGTTTCATGATGGAAAACTACTTTTAAACTATTGTTTAATGGAATAACAACTTATGTTTCAATTATCTATGACAATATCTTTTCTATAGTTGATGATCTTGCTATTGAAGCCATCAACTCGTCGATAGATGGAAGGGGGCCAGATTTTGTAACCAAAGTGTTGGGTTGAAAATTGGTTTGAATCGGTTCGGGAAATGAACTAGGAGGGGCTGATGAAACAGGATGAATTATAAGAACTTTGCTCCTCTTCCGAAGTTTTATTCCCTGTTTTTCTTTTAGGATCTGGTAATAGTGGTATCTACATTGTGCATCGCTTCTATTACCCATTGAGTTAGCAATTTTTGTCCATCTATGATCCCCATACTGTTTAACAAGATCCAATAAACATTCTTCTTCTTCATTTGTCCATGTAGCTTTAAGGATTCTTGGATCTAATCCACGAAACCATCTTTGAGAACACTGGGCCCTACTTCTTGTATTGCCAAGGTGGGCGGCAACCAATGCCCAATTATCAGTTCCAAATTTGTGAATACCTGATAAAAGTCTCTGATCCTCTACTTCAGTCCATTGTCTCATTTTCTTTTGAGTCATACCAGATAGGGCTTGTGCTTGATGAAAACGAGCTTCTGAAGATGATGGAGGAATATTGCATTGTGTTAAAATGGCCGCAATTTTTTGCAATGGAGAAATATTTCCAAGGTAATTTTCAAATATTTTTTTTGCAAAATCAAAAGTTACTATATTAGAAATAAACTGATCCATCACAACAGAGAGCTTTTCTTGAAGTTCTTCTGATATATCAACATTCATTTCTCTAATATATTCGCGCGCGACCAAATTTAGTGGACAATTTGCTCCAGAAGACATAGCTAAGATCAGTTATTTTAAGAAAACTGTCAATAGACTGTTTTATTACAAGTTTTGATAAGTATAATTTTCATAAATTTTCGAAATATTTGATAGCAAACCATTAAAAAGTGAATTATCTTCATCACAAGCTTAATGTTTCTGAAAAAGTTATCAATTAATTATATGAGATATCATTTTAGATTTCTCAGCATTAATAGAAATGTGTTTTTTTTCTAATAAAAATTATTTGAATTCAAAGATTTGAGTTATTATTCCTTAAGAAAATTTTATGTAAATTATTTAGCCTTTTTGATCAAGAAAAATCAAATATCGGTTCTTACAACAAAAGTGCTCAGTTTTGAATTATCTGTTGCCTATTGTGGATACACCTTCCAAATGGTGGGGTGGCATTGTTGAGAATTATCAAACTGAGTGTGATATAAAATTAGTAGAAATCTTAAAAAGGCATTTTTTTTTGCTTTCGATGGAAGAATTTTTTCCAAATGATACTTTTTTTGAACGTTTACGTGATTTTTTCCTTGAAATATGCCCTAATATTACATATTATGACCCATGTGTCAATTTGAAAGCTTTTTCTTGCTTTTTGTACGATTCAAAACATATACTCAACCCTAATACTATTGAAAGCGCGATTACATTATTCAATCAATGCTGTAGGCAGAATCCAAGCATTTTAATAACAAAAGGACCCCTGATTGTTGGCAATTCTGTGTTATATTTCCAGACATTAAGGTTTCTTTTGGAAAACGAACATGATCTATTCTTTAAATGTTTTAAAAGTTTTCCATTAGTTGATACATTTATCAATTTTTATTCTTTCATGGTTAATTCTATGACATGCAACTGTGTTTTAACCAGCTTTTGGGATCAAAGGATCAATATGTGCTCTATAATTTATATGCTTCTTGAAAATAATTTTAAAACATGTTCCAAATCTATTTCCTATATTGATCATTTTTGTTCAGGAGTAATCAGAATTCTCCCATGCTCTATTGTCAATGATGAGTTTTGTTTAGTTAGATGGATACTATCCCTTACTCAAATATCTTTGGCAAAAACCCCAAGGGATTATCTTCATGAAAGATTTCAACAACTACTTTCCATTTCTGGCTATATTACCTCTCCTTCATATTTGATTGTTTTGAAATATATTATTGATTCAAAACCCAAAGTGTTTCCAGGAGGGAAGCTATTAAGGATTATAAGTGATAGAGGTATCATTTGTCCCCAAGAAATTGAGATGCTTTCCAGGCTTACCAGTACCATAGGTCCATTGCCAGTATTAAACTTTTTATGTAGAATGGGACTATCTTCTAAAGTGTGGCATAGATTATGCTTTTTGAAGGTTAGAGAAATTATTGTGTCATATCCTTCTAATGTTGAAATATCAGAGTGGATTCAATTGTTTATTCGAAGGCTCCTCATGTTTATACCTTTAGCATCAAAGAAGCTTCAATATAGAACCAAAACAATGCTTATATGCGAGACCATCTCGAATTTTGCCACTTTGCGAATGGTGTGGGTTCAACAATGCGTAGCAGTTGCCTGCTCATCAATATATTCAACCAAATTAACTCCCCCTTTTTATAGCAATTTTTTTCCTATTAATGGACCTATTGATTCTTTAATATCATCTGAAATGATTATGTTTTGGAATTGTCCTCCACCTCTAAAGAGATTCCCTTTTGAAGCTAAAAGTATGGCTCTTGTAATGCCTCCATCTCATGAGAGTACTTCATCTCAAGGAATCAGAACTCATCGATCGACACAAAAATGTAGTCCCAAAAATAACTCAAAGAATGGAATGAAGAAAATGCCGAAATCATCAAGCCATGAGAAATCAAATCTTCCCTTATTGAAGGGGTTTAAATCATAAAATGAGTGACAATAATGGATTTGAGATTGAGTTTAATAACCTTGTAAATAAAATTGTTTATTCTTCATTTGATCCACTATTTCTACCTTCGATTCATATTAACAGTGAAAACGATTTAAAAACCAAAAATAAATACCAAGAGGAATTTTGTTCAATTATAACTCAATACCAGATTGAGAATGAACTTAAAAAAGGAAGAAATGATTTTATTGAGGGATATATTGATATTGTGAAAAATTGGCCTTCAAATGAGGACAAATCAGATATTGAATTGAACCTTTTAGAAATTGATAGACACTATGGAATTTCTTCGTCCCAAAACCAAATAAATGACCTAAAAACTGTTCAATCTTGTACTATTAGTCCAAATAAGGCAGCTATCGTAGATAATAATGAAAAATGTGGGTTATCATTATATAGGGGATCCAGATCTAAAAATTCACAAATTAATAATCAAAAGCTTTTTAAGTGATTTAATTCATTATTAAACAACACTAATATTACAATTTTTTGATCCTTCATGGATCTCTCCATTTGTTCTTCATCAAAACGACTCTTTCATCATCTGAAACCTTGTATTTTGGAGCACTAAACATTCTTATAAATACTATTACAATTGCTACAAGAATAACAATCATCCCCCAAGGAGATACAGGACTTGATAATGAGTGTGTTCCTGTAATAAATACATTAATACAAATGTCTGACTTCATTGAGGAAATGGCAATAGGAGATATTATTGGATCCTTAAATTGACATTCTTCAACAATTATATTCCCATTCCATAATCCTTCATTATCACAATCAAAACTGCACAGGCTAATTATAAAACTTCCATTATTATCTTCCACAAAAAGTATGGGAGCCGAGTTCAAAATAAATACTGAGTTCGAGATTTTGGAAACAGAGCTAACAAAAATCAAGGCTTTCCATTCCTTTCCCTTGGTGTTACTTACAAAATTACAGTGATGAATCGATGATTGGTGATTTCTTAAGTGAATATTAACACAATCTGTTCCTTCATTGTTTTCAAAATGATTATAATAAAAAAAGCACATAAAATTACTTGATAGATATGCTCCACTTGAAATCGAATAAACAACATTTGTACTGATATTATTATAAAAAAATCCAATTATCGATGACGATTGAGACATAGTAATCATGTCGTTATGTCCAATCCCATTCTGAACAAAAATGGACATGTTCACAGAATTGATACTACTAGATTCTCCCCTTGAACATAAAGTTTGCTTATTCTTTGATCTACATCTAATAAAGCATGTTTTATAAAAACGATAACATGATGAAATACAATACACGGCTCCTCCATGAAGGCCTGAAGAACACAAGTCAAATAAGCATCTCTCACAAATTATTTTTGATTCTAAAGTTATTGATGGTAAAAACTGTATAGCTCCGCCGATAGAAATTGAAGAACATGCTTCAAATAAACAATTATAAAGAGTCAAATTATGTTCAATCTTGGTTTGATAACCAGAAATTCGGAATATTTCTTGTTGTTTTTCAAGAGAATTTATTCTAATTGTTGATTCCAAAAATTGTTTGAATCTAGAGTCAATTATCAAATGCTGGTTTGAAGGATAATTCGAAAAAAAGAAACTATTAAATGATTTTTGAACAAAAATCGTCTTGAAAATTAATATTTTACGATTTTGAAATGAAAAAAATGGAGAACTATTGATTCTAGAGAGAGATAACTGAGAAAAAATGCTATTCATTTTATCTGATTGAATGATTTACAAATATAAAATGAAAGGAAAAAAGAGTGACTCAGTATCCGTTAGGTCATCAACAAAGAGTACTAAAAGTTTATTTAAAACCATCAATGGAAGGCTGGATTTGAGTTGTTCTAACCTTCAAGATTTAAAATCCATAGGTGTTTTGCCTGATCTTGAAATCCTCTTAATTAGTGATAATGAGATCAGATCTTTCTCTGGTTTAAAGCCTCAGCCACGATTAAAAACAATAATTGCGAATAGAAATCCAATTCAATGTTTATCTGGGCTCTCAGAACAGAAAGCACTTGAAAATCTTGAAATCTCGGGTTCTCCAATAGAAAATGATCCCCAGTTTCGCCCAAGGGTATTAGCTACTATCGGATCTCACTTGTTGACGCTAAATGGAATTCAGTTAACACAACAAGAACAAATGGTGTCTGAAGTTATTCTTAAAAGATCACCAGAAAAATGCTATATTTTATCCGAAGAATCATTCGATGGAGAAGAAGATAGTGAGGAAGAGGACCAAATGGAAAACTTTATGGAAATGCTTTCAATATATAATGAAGAGCATCAAAGCCTTTATCCTTCATTCGGACTTAATGAAGCAAAGCTATATGATTTAAAGCTTAATGGAGGCATGCCTGTTGTTCAGTCTCTATCATCAAATGAGGAGATAGCTCAAGCAATTGTGAATTTGAATAATAGAATCAGGTCTTTAAAGGGATCGATAGAAGAGTTTTCAGGCCAAGAGTAAAATATTACCCTCTAGAAAATTAATGTTAACTTTTATGCTATTATCCAGTGCTATTAGTTCAGATATCGTTCAAAAAACATTTTTACCGAATATCACTCCAATTTTTGGCATTGATACCAATAAAAACAGCCTGATTACTAAGGGGATGCTATTTTTCCTTGTTTTGCTTTTAGTTGATATCTCTTTGGTTCTATTTTATTATTACATGGCAAGAAAGCACATGCAAAGTGAAACAGACAAATTAGGATCTGTTAGGTTATTATCTGTAAACAGTGACTAAAAATGTTCCTAAGAACGGCAGCTCCTGGTCAAATACAACACACAAGCGCGAATTCTTAGATGGATGTAAACAACTAATTGACCAAAAAAGAACATTCTTTGGCTGTTAGCCATTTATATGATCGTTATCGAGTTTACATTGACAGGTTTAAGAAATTTCAAAAGGGTAATGATGGTTGGGATACATTTGTATGAACATTCAAGTGTATGAAAATGAAAGATTTGAGAAATCTGCAAGCATAAGCATTGATGAAACAACCACTATTGATAACATAATTGAATATTTGAAAGATCAAGGATTTGTCTCAAAACATAAATGTGTAAGTATAGTTATATCTGATAAGAATAACTCTTGTGTTTGGCTGAGTGGCCAAAGTAAAATACAATCCATTTGGATTGAAGATACAGACATATTATTTTTGGCTATGAATGAAAAACCAGTTAGAATTATGTTACCTGATGGAAAACACCATTCGTTTTTGATATCCATGACAAAAATAGCATCAAAAATTACTGAAGTTATATGTTCATATTTTTCCATTCACCCTCATAATGCATGGGGATTATTTACCAAGTTTTATGATTCCTACTATTTTTTGGATCCGTTTTTATCTATAGGTGATCAGAGTATGTTTGTTGATACATTGTATTTGAAGCAGTTCTTGTTTCATCCTTCTCTAAAGAATTTTATTATTTCTCCAGTTTCTCTATACTTCAGCCAGTATGTCGAATTTTTAAAGAGTGGCAAATTTTTATTGTCTGCTGAAGATGAAATGATTCTGAATTCTAAAACTTGGTATAAACATAATGCTATTTCTAATAACGAAGAGACTATTAAAACATATATTGATACAATTTGCGGGTTGCAAAGTTTTGGGATAGTAAGATATGTAGTTCGAATTTCTTTTTCTAATAATACTGAAATAACAAACCAAGTGATTCGAAATTTAATATTATCTTCTTCGTCCTTGTCATTATCAGATGGTAATAATAAGAATACTATTGTGAAACCGTATTCAATGCTATCTAGGTTTTCGTGTATTCCACCATATCTCACTCTTGAATTTTCTGAAGATTCTTCTGAATCATGGTTTGTTTTTTCTCCTCACATAGAAGAAGTTTTTAATTATATTCGTAGTATGGTGTCTATATCATTTGACAACAATATCATTAAAAAAACGATGAATACATATGTAATGAAGAGATCTATTGCTAATATTCAACAATATGATGTCCCTTATCAACAAAAAAGCCTTGAAATGGATTTTACTGAGATTATAAAAGCAGAATTCATTCAAAACCAGGTATTATCTTCAGTATTTACTAATCAAGAATGTTCTGAGGATTTTATCCAAAAGAAACTAGCCATTGAATCTCTATTATTCGATGGAAATTGTCAAGATATTCAATGTGAAAAATGGGTCAATGATTTATATCAACTATCAATGGATATTTCATCTCCACAATCTTATCTCCATAAACAGGACTATTTTGACAGTATTCATACAATTTTTGAAGAAAAAATTCATCCTCATAATCCGAATCAAGAATTTTCTCAAAATATTGATGATTCTATTCATATTAATCCGGTTTCCATTCATCCAAATAATTCTTTAACCGATCAATTATCGATCAGTACAAATAGCTTATCTGGTTTCTCTCTTCCGAATATTTCCGAAATATCAGTTACTGATTCTATTACAAGCAAGTCTTATATTTCACCTTCTTCGGCTCCTGTTGCACTCATAAATGATAAAATATATGATTCTTCTAATAGTGGCTCTACTCCCCCCAGATTTATTTCTCCTCAGTTTATTCCTCAAGGAGTGAATTTGACCGTGTCAATTGATAATAGTGTTAGAAATGATCCAAAAAGGAGAAAATCCCCTTCACCAAAAAGGCTCAATAAAAAAAATAACGGGAAAGTATCACCTAATAATAGGAGGAAGCACCATGTGGAGTCATCATTACTCATTGACTACGAAGATCTGTCACCAAAGGCTTTACTTAATGAAATTGAAACCAATATTGATATATTTGAAGACTTGGTCCTCAATGGTAAACTTTTGAATAATCAGCTCCTTGTGATTAAGGATATACTGAACACCTTACATCAAAAATATGAGAAATCTGGAGAAAATTGGAGTTCTATTATTTCTGAGCTTGAGAATCTGGTGGACTCAAAAAGTTTTACAAAGGCAAAAGTATCAAGAATTGCTATTTCCATTAATAAAGATATTAAAATTCTCAGGAAATCCAGCAAAGAAGTATCTTCTTCCAAGATGATTCCAAATATTGATATTGTAAAAGCAAATGGATTTGAACCCGACATGGATATTCCAAAGAAACTCAATTTACTCTTGAATTCTATTGAGAATGCCAAAAATGAAATTTCTTCTTTCAATTAAAATGAAAAAAACAAATCACATTCTAATAAAACTAACAAATTTTTCGTTCATTCAATAAAAGTGCCAGATTAATGAGCGTTGCTTATTCATCATTAAAGATTGGGAAAACTAACAAAACTAATACAGGTACTTCATCTGTTTCAAACGATATTGTTAATGATGTTGTTACTAATGATCCAATAATCAATATACATGTAGCGGCAAAAAACTTGGCTAAGCTTGATTTGGGTAGTGAATCAGATCCGATGTGTGTTATGTTTATTCAACAAAATGGTAGATGGTTAGAGGTTGATAGAACTGAAGTTGTTTGGGATAACCCAAATCCATCATGGGTGCGAGATTTCAAGGCAATGTATATATTTGAAACACATCAACCACTTAGATTTTGTATTTATGATTGTGATTCAGAAAAAGGTCCATTAGAAAATCATGATTATGTTGGATATTGCGACACAACAGTTCAACAATTAGTATCGAGTATTCCTCAAGATCTGAGTTTACCCATTAAAAATGAAAAATTATCTGGGCCAAGAGGAAATTTAATTTTGACTACTGAGCAAGCGACAAGTAGTTCATCTGTAGTGAGTTTTGATTTATCTGTGCAAGATTTAAAGAGAATGCGAACTTTTTCGAGGAATAATCCTTACATTATTATTAGCAAACCAAGTGAGAGTGGAAGAGAGCTTCCTGTTTTTAGATCTGAAGTTGTTCCTAAATGTTCAACATGCACATACAAGAAGTTTTCCATTCCTATGAATTCTTTATGCAATGGTGATATACAAACACCAATTGTGATCTCTGTTTTTGATTTTAGAGAAGGAAAAACTGATGTATTTGTTGGGAAAATGAGTGCAACAGTCCAAACATTAATGGAAAACCAAGGGAATAAATATCCAATCAAAGATCCAAAGAACAAGGACTTCGGATTCATAAGGATAAACCAAATCGGAATTGTTCAGAAACCTACATTTTGTGATTATTTACGAAGTGGCATTCAACTTAATTTAATCACTGCTGTCGATTTCACAGCATCAAATAGAGATCCTTCTGATCCGAGATCTCTCCATTTCCTTAATCCAAATTCTCCTAATCAATATGAAAGTTGTATATGGTCGATTGGAACAGTGGTTTGTCCATATGATTCTGATCAACATTTCCCTGTATTTGGATTTGGAGGTAAGATTAATGGTATGCTTTCTCATTGTTTCCCATTAACTTTCGATCAAGCATCTCCCAATGTTCAAGGACTAGAAGGTATAGTTACAGCCTATCGTAACTCTTTAAGAATGGTCCAATTAAGTGGACCAACCTGTTTTGCCCCAGTTATCAAAGCAGCATCACAAGTTGCAATAACCTCATTTGCAGAAAGTCATACATATACAATCCTGATGATTTTAACTGACGGCGTTATTAACGATATGGTTGAGACAATAGATGCGATTGTTGATGCAACATCTGCCCCGATTTCTATTATTATTATCGGTGTTGGGAGCGCTGACTTCTCTATGATGGATCAATTAGATGCAGATCAAAACCCATTAAGATCATCACATGGAATGTCTATGAAAAGGGATATTGTACAGTTTGTTCCATTCAACCAATTCTTGCAAACTTCAGGTCCTTCACTTGCTGCTGAAGTTTTGGCTGAAGTTCCAAAGCAGGTTGATGAATACTGCAGATCAGTTGGATTTGTTCCGATGATGAACTAAGCAAGCTTCGGTTAAAATCTGATTTTTCTTTACTTTATTGAACTCTTTTAATTCTTTTTTATGTCTGAGAAAATATCGCTTAAAATTGTTCTCCTGGGAAACTCGGGAGTTGGTAAAACATCATTAGTTAATAGATGGATAAATGGATCTCATAACAAAACAATTACTCCAACAGTTGGTGCAAATCACCAAAAAAAAACATTAGTTATTGATGGTCAGCAATTAGATTTGTTTATATGGGATACAGCAGGCCAAGAACAATTTTTGGCTCTGGCACCATTGTATACAAGATCAGCATCTGTTGCAATCATGACTGCTTCAATTGTTGATGAGGATTCATTCTCTAATCTAAACACATGGAAAAAACTTCTTGAAGAATCTTGTGAATCTTTTCCTCCTGTTATCTTGGCAGTGAATAAAATAGATCTTTCCACAGATTCAATGCCGACAAGAGATGAAATTGAAGAATCAAATATTGACTCATACTCATCAGTTTTCTTTGTTTCTGCTCAAACTGGAGAAGGAGTTGATGAGTTGTTTATACAGGCGGGAAGATTGGGCTTGTCATTTCATAATAATGGTCAATGTGTGAGCAATAACACAGTGACCCCAAAATTAGAGAGAAAAGAAATTGATTATTGCTGTTAATAAAAGTGACATATATTTGTCAATATGAATGACATTGATTTGATTGCAGTACCAACATTGTTAGGAGGTCTTGTTTTCAGTGAAAGAAATGAACCTAATATTGTTAGAGTTTCTATTTATGCTTTTTGTATTCTCTATTTTTTAATAGCTCAAATTATTGATTTGAGTCGAGCTCAAAGGATTTTTTTTGCTGGTATATTGACTTTATTAGTTTTTTTATTTAAACTTACATTGTATATTTTAAATTATCTTATCAATAATTCTTTTGAGATTAGTTCTTCATCTGAAGAGATTGAAGAAATTCCTGCTAATATTCCACCTGATTTGTGGGCTCGACGTAATGAATTTAGGGGAGAAAGACAAATCAATGATGAAAACGTGATTCAATTTATTCAAATGGGGCATGATCCCGATAAAGTGTTTGCATTTTATAATTATCTTCACACTCAACAATCACTTTCATCTCGAAATAGCTCAAGGAATCCCCCTACAATACACAAAAATAGCCAAAAAGATGTTTTTATTAGGTGTTTTGGTACTATTATTCCGATGTCTCTAAACAGGGTAGTTATTAATAGCTATTTTCCAAGTTCTTTTCCTTTTGTTTATGTGATTTTTTGTAGTATTTTAACATTCACATGTTCACTATCGATGACATATGTTTACGACCTATTTCCTCCATCTTCATCATTTGTTTTGTGTTTTATTTACGGTCCATCTATATATTCAATGCTTCATCCTCCTGATAGTGAACCCTATTCAACAACAAAAGGAGATATTCAAACTGGACTTACCAGATCATTTTTTTTGACCGTTATTGGTACTCTTTGGTACATTGTTGATTACTATGCAAGAAATGTAGGAATAATGGACTTTTCATGGATTGAGATTACCATTGATTGGGAATTCTTGGATAATCATTTGAAAGGCCTATTTGCATATTCAATAATATTGATGGTTGTTTGGTTACATTTTTGTATAACATTACCAACGACCACAATAATTTGGATTCTTGAATCTTTTTCCAGATACTTTTTTGGGGTTGGTGGATCGACTTCATTTATTCATTCAACACTCCAGATTATTAGATCGTTTGTAGCATTGTTCGTTTGCTATGTTATGATGAAATTACCTTTATTTAATAACCAAACTGCACTAATGATTTGCATTGTTTCTTTGATCATTCAAATTCCACTTCATTTTTCTTATCAGTTGAAATCAATATGGATCCAATACATTATTAACTCATTAATAATTTCCATAATTACATATATAAGTTCAAAGTATCTCATTCCGTATATATATCCAAATTCTCATCTTTTTTTGCAAATTGCATGCCTATATGTTGTTGTTTTTGATCTATTATGGCCTTATTTGGCATCTAACTCACAGTACTTTGTTTTTCATTTCAGGCTATTTGGTGGAACAAGCAGAATAATTAACTTGATCAGGGCTTTAACACCATCTGTTATTGCTCCAATAGTTGTTCTTATATCATATAAAGAATCATCGTCATCATTAGCTTTGTTTTCGATTGTATTGGTTTCCACAATAACAAGATCATTTTGTGAGCCTCATATTTTTGCTTATGGATTAATTTTGCATACCTTTACTTTTAATGATGAATATTTGATACAAGATAAAATGTTGTCGCTATATTTATCTGCAATTATCGCCAGGAAGATTGTTTCGCTTTACAATCTTTGTGGTTTCTATTATACAGCAAGGCCAACTGAGAGATACTATGATATTACTGTTGAAGAGATATTATTCACTTTCTTTTTAACTAGGTTTACTTATCGTATAGATCTTCCAGATAGGCAAATAGCGATGCCATCACTAATTTGGAGCATGATTACTGGAGCTCCAATGAACCAACCATTCTTATCCGGAATATTGTTTTATCCATCCGCACCAAAACCAAATTACTTTTGGGAAACAAGTTCTCAATCTATTGATATTGGAACAACATTTGAAACAAAACTTACTGAGCATCCTGTTGAAACACCTGTTTATGTATCTGCTTCAAGAGCCTTATCATTTGCGTTTTCTTCTTTGGTTAAAAGTGGTAGAATCGGCGTTGTTGACAGTGATGATATTTATCTATTTTTCAACGATGTGATGACTGCATTCGTTCATGTAATTGGATCTGATGCACACTGTCACTATTTTCAACTTAGGGGATTAGAATATAATAATGTGACATCATGTCATAGAGGAGAAATTAATACATTAAGAAACACTATATCTGAGTATGAGATATCGGGGAATACTATTATATCGATGTTGTTTGATATATCTGTTTTTGAGATTAAAGCTATCAATGTTCCTCTATACATGTATGCGGTATCATCATTCAGCCCATCAACCATTTTTATTGGGGTTGATCAATCAAATACAATTCAATGGTGTATTCATTGTTATGCATATATGATTAAGAAATGTCGGCTATTTTCGGTTTCAACTGGGGAGAATATTAGTACCCCTGTTAATGATGTACTAAAATCAATGGGTTTTATTGTATCTGATCAAGATTCTTCAAGGGTTAATATGATTTGGGAACTTATATGCAGATGTTTGTTTACAAATGAGAGGATCGATACTCTTCATTTGATTCAGTTGTTTAATGGCAATTATGAATTTGGTGTTGATGAAAGATGGATTGTCAACGAAATCATATTACTTGACAAAATAGTGTATCCAACAATTAGATGTATTACTATAATTTTATCTCTTGTTTCGATGAATCTGGCCCCAGGAATTGATGAAGCAGCTGCATTTATTGAAGAAACAGAACAAGATTATCTATGTACTCCAATATCGAATCCCGAATTTGAAATTGCATTTAAATCAGAACGCAAAACACTCGTAACTCTATCTACATCAAGTGAAACAAGTGAATTATTGTTTTTCCGAATGACTGAGAATAAATGGAATATCATGAAAATAAAACGTGAAGCCGTAAAATCTGCATGGCAAAGTGAGTCATTTGCACAAATGTACTTGAATGAATCAAGCAGTGAAAGAGCATCCATTCAAATGGATTCATTACATCTTCATAATTTACTCGTTCAATCATGCAATCACCCAATAGGTTACCCTGCTCTTGTATCCCCTATTATGGTATCTTTTGCACCTCCTTCAGTGGAGTCAAATTTCTAAAATGTCGTTTTATTAATAATCTATCCTGCTGGCATGAAGAATTCTTCAACAAAATCTCCAAGTTCAATATTATCAGTATCTACAATCATCCAATGAGAAATCATTTCAGAATGAAAACTATTTTCAGTATACTCTGTTGATATCATTGCGGAAGTATTTAACATTTCTAACATTTGAGATGATTCAAAAAACTTTTTGGTTCTCCTTCGAAAGGCCTCACCAATAGACATAAGCAAAGGTGGGACATCTAAGTCATACTCAACCCCAATGTCATGGAAAATAAATGGCCATTTAGCAATTTCTTTCGCAATAGGTAAACAATCATCAGGCAGTTTCAATAATGCAGAGCAGATAGACCAATCAGGGATAAACTGAATTGGAATACCTCTCCATTCCCTTTTAGATTCTAAAATTGAGTCAATAAATTGAGAATTATTAGAGTATAATGCAGGAATAGCAGATAAAAGGGAAAAATTAAGAGGGTCATCATCAGTCAATGATAGGCCAAATTCCCATAATGCTTGAGATGTGGTAAAACAACACCTCCTAAATGAGAATCTTGCAAGGAAAGAGATCAGCTCTAAAAATGATTCTCTTGCATTGGATGGATACAGTTTTGCTTCCAGTGGGATAAAACCTTGTGGAAGAGATTGTTGAAGAATATAAAACCCACGTAATACTATAGATGTTGCTTTCTCAAATTCCCTTTGAAAAAGCAAAGATTGGCACATAATTGGAAGGATTCGTGGACACAATGGCATTTCTTGAAACATTTCAAGTATTGAAGGAATATCATTTGATCTTTCCAATGCCTCCAAAATGGAATTTTGGCTATTTCCAAGTTCTGTAAATTCAACAAAATATCCATTTCCAGTTTTCTCAAAAACGTAATAATCAGGAAATGGAATAGGGTAAGACTTGAGTTTTCCGATAAACCTTAGATTAGAGGATTGCTTGGGCAATTTCAAATAGTCGTCATATGCTGTAGTGCCAAGAATTTGCTTTAATTCACGAGCCAAATTCAAATTCTGCATTGAAAAAGATGGCAGAATCTTTTTGGACTTTTTTGGAAATCCTTTCCTTAAATTTGATTCGGCCAATAATTGTTCAAATTCTTCATTTTCATTAACTTCTGCTTTATTCTTCTTCTTCCTTTCTTTGATTGGTCCTGGAATTGGATTATTTGTAGGAACACTCTGAGGTGCATCAACATTATCAGCCAATACAGTAAAATCAACTGTTGAAGACAGTTCAAAATAGTCCCCTTCTTCTATTTCTTCGGCAGGTTTTGTTTCTTTTTGGATTTTCATTTGCTCACGAAGCCATTTGACTTGTCTAGACGACATATAAAAGTGAAAAATGTTGATGTTTAACATAATCTACAAAACTTTGGAATTCCTGGATATATATCCACAGTATGAAGAATTCTGATTCTCTTCATCATAAAGACAGTTATAAAAACCATCTTCTGTTGGACTCAGACAGAAACAAGGGAAAGGCCAAAACATGAATAAAAGCTTTGACCCACAAATCTCAGAAAGATTACTACAGCACCCACCTTTTGAGAAGGCAGGGTCCCTTTTATTCCATTTTTCTATCAATGTAATATTCTTTGTGGCATTAATGAGAGATATAAAGAAATGATATGAGGAAAATGGGCCAATAATTATGAAGAAAATGCAATATACAACTCCAATAATTGACATTGCATTCACTGTTTTGTGAGCTAAAAGATCCAAAATGATTCCCTTGAACCAGAAGAATCGAGAAGCGATATAAAATATACAATAAAATGATGCCCAAAAAGTAACAAGCAAAAAAAATCTGTGATTTTTCAAACCAATCCAAGATTTTGTCCACTCACAATAGTGATCTGCCCTTAACACATAACGTCTGGCATCATAGCTAAATGATGCTCGTGGAGGCCTTTCATTTGTGCGACCAAAATCAACTTGTTCTTGATATATTGCCATTGATGACATCATTTCCTCAAAAGTATACACGCTTTTTCGAGAAACACTCCAATTATATGGTAAATATCCTGGTCCGATATATATGGTTAGTACATAAGAGACAGATGTACACACTAAACTGAACCCAAGAACCCAATAAAAAATGCATCTGTTTTGAATGGTTCTCCCCCAAGGAACAACAGTCGATGTATCAAAATAATACACTAATGCTGATGTAATAAAAATGAGAGACACAAGAGTCGGAAAGAAAACGCTCCTCTTCCAATGCCCACAAATATGAAATTTACCTAAAGGAAAATATGCAATATTGCAACAACAACAACTATCATCAATCCAATCACTTTTAAGACTACCAATAACATCTCTGTCTGAGTATGGAGCACTTGTTGGAGTAATAAGGGGATTTTTATCAATCATTTTATTTAATCGAGGTGTCACATTTCATAAAATGAATCTTGAGTCTTTTACTGATAAAGGAAACCTGGAGACTACCTATGGGGAAAAGAAATCGATTAAAAAAGTTAACCAATATAAATTAATAATGGTTTTAGGCGAGGGTTCATTTGCAAAAGTATTTCTTGGTCTTTCAACAATTGATAACAAGTTTTATGCTCTGAAAAGAATATTTTTGAAAGAACTTTGCCGAACAACATCAGGAATTTCGCAACTTGAAAGAGAGATTGAAACAATGAGGCAAATGCAGCACCCTAATATTTTGGCCTTGCATGAAGTTATTCATATTCCAGAAAAATCTATTGTTTACTTAGTAATTGACTATGCAAACTGTGGTAATATTTCCTCTATTCTCGAAAAAGGTATTCGTTTCACTTCGGAGCAGACTCAGTCACTGTTTAGACAAATATCTGAAGGAATAGAGTTCCTACATGGAAAAGGGCTGGTGCATCAAGATATAAAACCTGCAAATATTTTATTAACAAGCAATGGTAAAATACTTATATCTGATTTTGGGGTTGGACACTCTTTCCAAAGCGCCGCAATGGTTGTTGGAACTCCAGCTTACCAAGCTCCTGAAGTTATTGATGATTGTATATGCGAGTTTGAAAATGATGGTGAAGATTCATTTGATCCGGGAAAGGAAGATATATGGTCATTGGGCGTTACATTATTTGAGATGGCATTTGGTGAACTACCGTTCTATGGAGCAAATGTTTTTGAAATTGTGCGATCAATTGCCACAACCACACTTGAAAAACCAAATAAAGCTGATCCAGTATTGTGGAATCTTATTGAAAACATGTTAATTCTTAATCCATGCAAACGTTTTAACATTAAACAAGTCATGGACCATCCTTATGTTAAGTTAGCATCAACTGATCACTCTCCACATTTTGAGCCCTTTTCTCCTGAATCTGTTGATGACATGCCCATTATTCAGATAGATGGTACTGTATGCCCTCCAAGGTATTCTTTTGCTTACCATGATGAATCGATTAAGAAAAAGGCCAGAAATAATACAACAACATTTAGATTTCCGCTTCTATAAATTTATACATGTAATTAAACACAATTTATTTCAATACTTTTTGGGATTGAAGGAAGTGACATTAAGGACTTCGATAAATTAAGGGGTATGGGTCTAGCTCTTTCTAATAGTGTTGAGAAGTTACAATTACCTTCATGGCTCAAATCTCTGACAAAAGCAATCCACATATCTTCGGGAGAATCATAAACAGCAGCATTAAGATCTTGAGAATGTTCTAGCAAACTGGGAATTAGCAGATTATTAATTCGGGTGTGAATAATCCATAATTCGGCGAATAGAGGGGGGAATTGCAACTCAGGAAGCAACGAAGGCTCAAACCAACTATAATGTTCTTTCAAAACAACACATGCAACAAGGTTGGCAATAGCGGCTTCAACCAGCGAATCAAAATAGTTTTCCCGGATTGACACAACTGCAATTAGTGAAACGAGCTTAAACAATCCTTTTGATGGCGCTTCAAGCTGAAATAGAACACCATCCATATCATCCATAAGGAGAACAACCGGATATTCGCATTCTAAATCATCTCGTGCAATTTCTCTATCAAAAACAACACGATATGGTCTGTTAACTGTATAATTCATAAACTTGGAAACAGAGATTACAAAACTATCAAGATGGTCTAAAACTAAATCAATATTATCTATTCTCTCGAGATCTTTGGTTGGTAATGTTAATATAAGCGTCTTAGAGTACATTTCTGCCCAAGGAACGTCAAATTCGCGGGTTTGTTCCCAAACAGATGGTTTACTGATGACTGCTCTAGGATGCCTGCAAAAACCTTTAAATGTTAATCTGACCTTCCTTTCCACTTTTTCATCAAGTTCCGAAACAGCAATATAGACTATCCCTCCAAATGAAGATGCTATTTGAGTAACCTCTCCTGTAAGCTCTAAAGAAGAAAATACCGATGGCCAGCGTTTCCATGGTCCTTGTTTGGTGAGAAGAGATTCGGTATGAGAACCTATTTGAACATGAAGCCCCGGAATAATTCCGGTACCAGAAATTATTTCCCCTATGTGACCAGCTGGAAGCCATAATCCTGTTGAAATCCATGACTCTTCATGAAGACGGACCTCAAGAGCATGATCACCAATTTCAACATTACCAGTCTCTCCTGGAAACTCACTTACTTCAGGAGATGCTTTAATGCTCTCCAGTGGGAGCTTAGCGCAGATATCTTGAATGAGAACAGCCATTATACAGTGTGTAACAGAAGGGCATATTCCATCAGGCGTGTGATAGTTGGTGTTTTTCAAATAATGCCAAGCATTTTTATATATATCATTGACCATTTTATTTTGCTTTGATCCACTTACCAAAACATGATATCTAAGAGCAGTAACAAGATCATCGAGTTGTGCGGCAACAACATCTTTTCTCTTCGAAATAGAATTAAACTCATTCACAAGAGATATAAAATGGCAAAAACTGATTTGTTCGAAAATAATGGGAACATCTACAGAGAGCCGAGTTGGGTTATGTCTATTCAAAATACAATAGCTATATGCCAATCCAAATTGTTGGAGAAAAGTATTAACAGGAGCCTCTAGAGAAGCAATATTTAGGGTATTAGGGGCATAAAAACACACCAATCCACCACCTCTTGCTACAAAATCTGTTAATTTCTGATAATCCATTGGAGAGTTCAAAGAAATATCAGATGTTATTAGAATTATCTGATAGCTTGCAAAGTCGTAAGAAAAGTCCCCCCTTTGAATGGAGAAACCTTGTGTTTCAAAACATGAACGAATAGCATCAGAATAAATATCGATTACATTAATAAGCAAGATTGGTGTTGTAATTGGCGCTTGTCGAGTTAACCAAAGAAAAACGTTATATAATAATCTTGATGTATCCTCAGAATAAAAATAAGAATCTGACAAAAAATTAATGTGAGATATGCAAAATATCCTCCCTTTATCAGAGCAAGATGCTGCAGCAATTGGAAGACGAATTTCAGTTGGCTGTGTATCTTCCAGGTTCAATACAGACGAAGTTATGGGGAAACTATCTGTAGTCAAACAAACAATAGGAACCATTCCAGGAGGGCATTTTAAAGAATGAACTTCTATCGATATTTGATGAAAATTGTCCTTATGAATTAATAACGGATCAGGTTGGGGCGTTTTTGTAGAAGCATCGCCAGAATCAAGATGAACAGGTTGAGTTCCCTTGATCCCGTGTGAATGGATAATTTTTGTTGGCTGAGAGTTAATACATCCCATTGAAGTTTACCTTGATTTTTTAATTCAATGAGATTTGTCGGTTATTTACATAAAAGTGAAAAAAATTGTTTAGTTATAAAATGTTCCCCCATTGTTTGGATATGTGGGTGGTATGTAACTTGGAGCAATGTATGGTTGTGGGTTTGGTGCATATCCTGGTGGGTGATATCCTTGGGGATATGCATTGAGAGGTGGAGACATCATTGATGGAGCAGGTAAAGGTGGAGCTGTGTTATCGTTTTGAGTCTTTTTCTGTGAGCGAGAAGAGTCTCGATGAATATTTTTAGATCCAATCTTTTCTTGATTAATGAACAATGCTTCCCTTCTATCTTGACACAAAACAAGTGGGTAACATAAGGCAAGAAGAACACAATCTTCAAAACATTCTGGGTTCATACCATTTCTATCTCTAAGCTGTTGTCGTACCCAATATTCACAAACAGGGCAACATAAATGCTCTAACCCGCAATCTTCTTCTCTTGCGAGAGCCCAATTGCATGAAGGCATGCATGGTAAACAAAATACACCAATCAAACATGAAGAAATGTCTTCACAACATCCACAAAGACCAGTATGAAAATCAGCCATGGAGATCAATGAAGTGAGCACGTTTTTTCTCTCTAAATATCGTTTCAATTGAAAAAATTCAATAATTAACAATTTTTTACAATTTTGTGAGAATTGATAACTCTTTTCAAAAACAGATCTGATTCCCCTCGATCTAAGGAATTGTGAGGAGATTTGTTTCAAATACTTCATTAGAAATAGGGCTACTTATTGTATCGGTATCAATAATACCTAATTGGCACTTTAATTCACATAATTTGAGATGAAGACAGGATTGAGAATCCAGATGATCAATGTTCCCTTTAAAAATGGGCTGACTTGATCCAATATTGATTTGCAATTCATTAATAACGATATTTATGAAGGAAACTAAATATGCCCGACGAGTGATATTGTCACCTAATGAGTTCAAAGAAGAAAAAAATATCACAATTGGATTAAGTATTGATGTATTTGTTGGGAACTCGTGAATAATCTTAACCATTAGCTCATTTACTGCTGAAAGAGCAAATGAATGGTGGCTATGGTCTCTATAAATTATTAGAAATGTGTCTATAATACTTTGAATATATGAGGGCTTGAAAACTGATGAATCAATTAATAATACTCTGGAAAGAAAGTTGATAGTTTCCACATGATACTGATTTATTGTTGCTGATATTCGAGACAATTCAATAAAAGCAAGATCAATCACTGTATGAATAATCTGAATATTGTCGATACTAATGATTTCACTAAGTATTTTCCAGTAATATTGATTAATGATTGTTGATTCTGATTGAAAAGTCGCCAAAAAGTTGAGAGATGTCGATGATATACAATCAGCCTTCAGCACCTCGTTTTTGCAACTAAAATAATACACTTGGATTAATCCAAAACGAAGCTCATCGTTGTCTGATTGTACCATTTCTTTTATTATATTATTAACAAAGTCATTCCTCTTTAGAAAATAAAATAATGGTATCAAGCCTGAATTGCTGAGTAAGACTTCAAACATGTAAACAACAGAATACTCTGATGAAAATGAAATCATCTCACCAAAAAAACCCAAAGTTGAGTTAATACTCTCTGGAAATAAAGTAATACATTGCTGAAGTATAGTTGCCAGATTTGAAATATTCTTGGAATTATGATGCTCGAGAAGATTATGAAATAAATCCTGAAGATAATTGCAATTTGATATAGAAGATATAATTGCGTAGTTTCCAATTGAAATTATGTTATTTGCTTTATTAGATAAAACATTATCATCCGAAAATATAGAAATTCTGATTAATTCTCGTATGTTATCGGTTATAAAATTCACTATTCTGGAATCCCGGTTTTCAATTGATTTTTTAATAAATGGATTCAACAATAGATGGGAAATCGAAAGAGAATTTATATCAACTCGATTAGAATAACTGTTTGGGAAAGAATTATTTTGTAGAATCTTTGCATATCGAAAGGTCATTAGTGAAACCCGCGAAAATTCTGGTGATCACCCAATTTTGAATGATTTATGGTTTTTAATTTATTTATCCCGGCAAATTGTTCTTGTGTTGGCACTTTTAGTTTATCCAAGTTAAAATCAAGAATCATTTTGGGGTTTTATTATTTTGTAATAATGGAAGCAATATGTCAATTCAGACAGGATTGGGGAAAAATGATCGAGTATTATCATGAGACCAAGCATTTTATCCATCAAACATTCAAAAAACATAGGGACTAGGAATATAATCTTCATGATGAGACCTATGGTGATCTTTCTTAATGTCTGAATTCATTTCTTCTTTCTTAGAATTCAATTCGGTATTGGCTTTCATTTCTAATGAGGTTGAAGAAGACATTTTGCCATTCTGATTCCTTTGTGCTCCGATGTTATATGATAAAACCACTAATATTATTATTGTTAAAACAACAGTTGAATATATGAATACAGGATTAGATTTGCTTTCATCAATACTATTGTTTGATTGTTCATATGATTTCGATGCGGTATTTTCCACAAAACTCAACGGAAATGATCTTTGGTTTGTTCTTTCTGGATGATGCGTGTCATATGGAGTATGAATTGGGAATAATGACTGATGTGGAGTTTGATCAGAGAAAAGACTTTGATAGGGAGTGTGAATTGGATGATGAGTGTCAAATGGTGTTTGTTCTGGGAAGAGACTTTGATGGGGAGTGTGTATTGGATGATGAGTGTCAAATGGGGTCTGTTCTGGAAATAGTGTTTGATGAGGAGTAAGTATAGGATTTGTACTCATGGATGTTAATAATGGATTATCAGCATGACAATGATATGAATAAAAGAATTGTATTTGATATGTTTGTCTTTTTGTGAGTGAATTATTATTTCCTGTTGAAACGGATGTTGCAGCTGAGAATGCTCCAGAGTGGGATATGATTGAATGAGAAACTTCAAGTGAACCTGATCCTACATAGAATAATGTGTTCTGATTGTTGTCGAAAATACAGTTATACATTTTATAGGAGCCCGTATTGGCAACTTCCACCACTCCACGAGATGGACTATTGTTATGGACAATATTTGCATAGGATATTGTTCCTGATTTTGTGTAAAACTCGATGCAAGTATAATCGGAAACAATGTTGTTTGAGAAAGTGCAGTATATACTTGTTAATGATGATGGTGTAGTAATAATCATTCCTGAACCTCTTTTAGCTTTATTCATAGAACAGTTTGTATTATCAACTCTCTGATTGCCTGTGTATAACCAAAAGGAACCATATCCTAAATTAGTGTAAGAACAATATGAAAGTGAGAGAAAATCAACTTGATTCACCTGAGATGCCTGAAAATGGGCAAAATTACGATAATAATTTGTTCCACAATAGCATTTATAAGCACAAATCATTCTGACGACAGAATTTGATGAAGAAAAATGTATTGCTCCTCCATTACCAGAACACATACAGTTATAGAACATTGAGTAATTAACAAACATTGAATAAGTTCCCCCACTGACATAAATCACTCCTCCATCACCTGAGTATGTTGATGATCTCAAGAAGACACAGTCAGAAATATTGATATTCTTATTTTCATAAGACCTTCCTTGATTTAAACTTTCACTTTCACAACCATAACTGTGAATTGAATTATAGTCATTCAATGGAATATCAATTGATCTGTATGGATTTGGATAGAAACCCTTACCATTATGTTTAATCTGTTCAACTATTGTTCCTTTATAACATGGAAATAAGAATATAAAAACTATTGGGACCATATCTTTTATAACATTAGAATAAAGTTGGTGTCTTGTAAGTTTAGATATTTCTGCTGTTTTTCTTCTTACCTCTTTACAATCACCAAAATTAGCAACAAAAATGAAAAAAAAGCATAAATAATTCATTATTATGTCATGGATAATGGCCATAGAAATGCAACAATAAATTAATATCTTGTCATTTTATTGAATTCGCCTGTCACAATTCAATTAATGTGAGATTATGAAACTTATGTTTACAAATACCCTTAAAACAAACCTGATTGAAGATTCCAAAGATTGTTGAGTTTTTTTTGGTTCTGAACATCAGTGAATGGTATAAATAATAGAATTTGTTTAAATATCATTTGAAGAACACTATCAAATTCAAAAGAAAAATTTTGAATTCTTGATGATGATAATTTAATGGGAGAACTGGAGAAAAAGAATAAATTTTCAAATTGGTTTAAATATCGCATTTAAGTGATGTATTTGGTGTAAGACTCTTCCAATTACATACACCTGATCCAAGCCCCCATCCTAAGCATATGGATACAATAATATTTGAAATGCTTAAAAGGGAAAGAAGATCATTATATGAAGTAGTATCAAGAAGCATATCTGTGGTTTCAAATAATTCTTCTGTAGCGCACTCCAATGAATACTGATTGACTTCATGGAATCCCCAAACATGTCGAACTTTTGCCTCGAATTCTTTGACTTTTGCATCCCTTCCTTGTTGAATGTGAATTGGAGCTAATTTCAATGTGTCAAAATCTGGTAGAGATCTCTCTGTGAGGGATTTAATTCTTTCTTTTTCTCCCTCTTCGGTTAATTCATGAGACTCCGAATGCTCTGACTCCATTATAGAACCAGATCCGCTCGATGTCATACTTAGCCTCCTTCTTTTTTTGCCAGGTTTCATTTGTGAAACAACTTTATCCTTCTTCATAATTTCTGTGATGTCATACTTAACTGGCTTAAACACGGGATCGAAACTAAGGAAAAATGGCAATACTAATACAGTAAAAATTGGTACAGCAAAAACAGAAAAATAAACAATATCTCCGATCATGGAATCTTTGGAATTATTATCTTTTTGTTTAATTGCCCAAAATGCAATAAAAGATGCAAAAGTTCCAACTAGGTAAGAAACCACATTCAACAAATTATGGAGTTTAGATTTATAAGGTTCCAAAAATAAATGAGCAATAGAAATTGCAATGCATGTGATGGTAAAAATCAACGTGATAATCCATGAAGCTTCTTCTCTAAGGGATGTTACAGGAAATATTGGAAATAGCGAGGAAAAGAAAAGAACAAACATTTTCCATTGTGTGAAAGTAAAATGAAACATTGCCTGATCAAGCCTATAAGAGGAAAAAATATATCCTCCTGTTGATCGAATTTTTGATAAGATTGATGAAAACTTGGTTTCAGTATTCGATGTAGGTGCAGGCAAAACAGATACAATATCGAGAGATCTTTCAAATAATGACTTTTGCAGTTGAGTTAAAACCAATAAAAAGAAAACCTGAAGAATTGTGATAGGTATTGTATAGACTTTTGTCATTTCATCTTCTGAGATATATCTTGCGTTAGTGGTGACTTTGTTGAAGTAGGAATAATTATATGAGCATCTTTCTTCACAATCTTTTAATGAATATGACTTCTTTGAACAATTTGTACATCCAACATTTGGTCTATCCATAAAATATGCCAAAAAAGATGTTTGGTTATTCTGATAATCATAATACTCGCCAAATCCACATGCAACTGGTTCTACATCAGTGCTTCTTAAAATCATATCAATAACAGGAAGCAATGTAAGGCTAATCAAAATAATCACACCTTTAAATCCCCATCTTTTCATCCAAATAAACTTGGATTTGTAATCTTTGTATTTCATTAAATAAGCACAAAACAATCTAAATGCGAATGCAATTAATAGGATTATGGAAATAGAACTAAGAAGAGTATCAATATCAGAAAGCTGATTTCCTTTATAAAATGGGTAAACAATGTTATTCCAACCAATTAAATATAGGAGCAATAATGATCCGAACAAAATACAGGAATATAAAAAGTCTTTGTCTTTGTTTTCTTCGGAATAATTATTAAAATCTATTGAAGCCTCTTCTTCCTTAATTCTATTCCGTATTCTATTTGTTTCTTCGTCAAGATCTTCTTTGGTTTCGGATTTACTAATTCTTGAGAGAAAAACTGCAGTTATCCTTTTTGATAAATACTGAGACCACTTTGAGCTCTTTTGTCCTGAAAAAGAAGGAAATACGGCAAAAAATATTCTAAGAATTAAATAAGAAATCCCAACAATCGCAAAAAACCACCCAAATCCAATATGAGAAGTATAATTATGGTAAATAAACATATAACCGAAAAAGGCCATCATAGAGCAAATCAGGTCCCCTAAATATATAAATATTCTCTTAATGGGGAAAAATAACGATAAGATTACAAGGTTCATTAATGCAATAACCAAAACTGCAAAAACCAAAACCCTCATAGGTACAGAAATCCTATAAAAAGCATCGATGAAATCAATAGGCGCCAGAAAAGCCCTTGTAACTGTGGTTGTATCAGATTTGATAAAAACACTCCCCAACTCATTCTTTGCCTTATCCAAAGGAATGATAGCGAACTGGATAAAGGTAATAATGATCGTGATTGTAGTAATACTTCTTAAATCAAGGTTTTTCCAATCGTACATTGCTTATTACTTTTTGAGTTACCAATGGCACTTTTCATGAGCCATACATGTGGCATTTTTAGCTTTTTTCGAATTTTGATGAAGAATGTAATAGAAATATTATATCAGATGAGGAAGGATGGAAATACCAAATTTATTGGGTTTTTAGGATTCAAAATTTGTCATGAGTTTTCATGTAATTGATGGAAACACTTCTTTGTATCAGATTAACCATAATATCAAATTGTTTCCAATGGACAACAAAAGTTACAAATTGGGCTTTAATATATCAATATTTGACTATGGATTATTAATGTATAATTTTTTAACCTTTCTAAAGTCTTATAAAGATCCTATTTTTAGTTGCCAGCTTTATTATTCTGATGATATGGAATTGTATGTAAGTTTTTCACCAACAACAAGCGTCTGGGGTTATGTTCATGAATTGTTTTCGCGATTTTCATTAAAAACTGATAATTTGCCAAAATACAATATTACTCGACTTGATTATCCTAAAATATACAAATTGTATCACATTATTAAGGGCCTGGGAGGAAATTTCTCATTTGATAGTGTTTCTATTTTAGAAAAAAATATTTTTAATCAATTAATGCCCATAATGGAACAGTTTGATTGTGACCCTGAGATTTCTATAATTGAAGGGCTGCAAAATAATGATTTTTTTCAAATCTATTTAGCAATGGGTTATGATTCTGAGTGTAAACATAATATAAGCAATCAAGTTAGTTTAGTAATGAAGCATTTTTCTGGCGAAGAATGCAGTTATTGCCTCACAAAAGTGTATCTAAACTTCATAAAAAATGGTGGACTTAATCAACATGAGTTTTATGATTGTATAGTCAATCTCGAGGAACAATGCTCAATATTTAGAAGAATATGCAAAGAAATGAATATCAGAATTGGAGAGATGTTAATTATTGCGAAAAATGACAACAAGACTCATTTTCTGACAGAGAAAGAATAATTGATCATTTTAAATCTTTGAATTTAGCAAAAAGTAATATTTTTTTTGCTAATTTCCGAAATATTCTGGAAAAAGTCATTTTAGTGTTTTTTAATAATACTCCTGATTTCTGATTTCGTGATTCTTGGAATTGAAATTGAGTTACTGTTTTCTATTTCTTGGATTACTTGCTCTTCTTTTTCATTCATTATTATGTTAATCACAAAACCTTCACGGCCAAATCTCCCGCATCTTCCTTGCCTTTGAATATATGTATTAATTTGATCGTACATTGGCATATCATAATTAATCACCATTTTGGAAGAAGGAATATCTACTCCTCTTGATAATGAGTCTGTGCAAAGAATGACTCGAAATTCGTTGTTTCGGAAACTATTCAGTACTTTTTGTCTCTCTGCCTGGCTACTATTCGAATTAAATACTTGAGTTTTATATCCTTTTTGATCAAGGTCGTATTTAAGCTGCTCATTATCAATTTTCTTATTGAAGAATATAAATGACTGAGCTTGATCTATAAGATCAAACAAATCAATAATAACTTGGTTTTTCTCATTCTCATCATCAACTTGAATACAAAAATGTTGTGTTTCCTTTTGTAATACGAGTCCATCGGTGCATACATGTCCCAAATTGTTTATAAAACACTTATACCAATTAAAAGCATCTGATTCCGGATTCATTGTTGCAGAAAACAATAGAGTTTGATAACTTATACTCTCTGTTGTTCGGAAAAAGTTCTCCATTTGTGCTTTAACACCAGATAATGTATAAAAAATATCACTTTCATCTATAATAAGGAGCTTCAGATTTGAATAATTAACATTTTGGACAGTAAAAATAGCTGGAGAGCAACATAGTATCTGTTTGTTCAAATCAGGAGATTTATTTGTAGGGTAAAAATAGCATACTGAAACACCAAGTTCTTGGCAAAAGTAATCAAGATAATGGTTTTTTGTTTGGTCAGCAATTTGTTGATTTGGTAATAATACTATAACTTGAAGATTATTATTGTTCACATCAATGGTTTGAAATAAGGAAATAATAAAAGAAAGAGTTTTTCCTGATCCATTTGGAGCCTGAGCTACGACAGATTGCTTTTTGTTATTATTTATAAAATTAAGTAAATTGTACTGGATCTTTGATGGATTATCATAATTTCTTTCAAACAAACATGTGATTAACCTTTCATCAGGCACAACATCTTCCCAGTCATAAAGAGTTTTATGGACACTCTCGATTGGAGTCTCAGACATTATTAATGGATAATTTTACCCCTGGACAGTTCAACAATGTTCCTTTTATTACATTTACACTAAACCTGATATCCACCTATAGAGCCAAATTCTTAAGTAAATTTTAAATATACTTTCCTGTAGGTAGCTTGTTCACTATTCCGATTTGTTCTTAGATTGAAGTGGTAGAAATTTTCAATTATTTGATGATTTTTATTGAGGACAATTCATTTGAACAACAATATCAAACTTAATGGATACAAAATAAAATATTGTTTTAACATATCCACCAATGATGAATTGTTGCATAATGAATAAATAGATATATAACTAAATGTATATATTCTATTATTAGTACTAATTAATGATATAATACATCGAATTGACTTTGAAAATTAAAAACATGGCATTATGATCAAGAGGATATTGGGTTAAATCATCAGTTGTATTATTTTAAAAAGTTGAACTGAATACTATTTGAGTATTCATTTTTTGTGTGTTTTATCAAACAATATTGAGGATTCATTAATAGAATCCATCCCTATAATACCATACGAAAATCATAGTTTTTATAAATCACCAAATGATGGTGAGAAAATTAGACCCTCGAATCCAGTATATACTCGAGGAGATAAACATTGCCAGCAAAGACTCCGATAAGGGTGAATTATATTTGGAGAAGTTACCTTTTCCTACCACATCATTACATTTTTCTGATTTCGAAACAGAGGTATTAAAGTGGTATAACAAATACAGTTATTTGTTATTTAAAGCTGTTTTACCCTGCCCTGTATCTTTATTTTGTCGCCGGATTCCGCTATTGCCTGAAGAGTGTAAAATTCCAGGATATTCCAAAACAGTTCAGCTTTCACCAAGTAATAGGCTATTTTTATACGAATCAATAATTAATTTTTCTAATGTACATCCTGATACATTCTTTCCTAATCAAGTTAACAAAAAATATACTCCAAAACTTAATTCGATGATGCGTTTTGAAGCGAATTGGAATTCTACTATGATCAATCAATGTCCAATACCAAATGTGTATGATTCATATCTCGATTTTTATGAGGCATATATATTTTGGTATCAACAAACATCAAAAACATGTTCTAGTATTCCATGTTCTGAATCATTTACAAATGGATATCTTGAAAAGGTTTTATATCATAGACCTCATATTTTTATTCAGTATGAACATGAGTATGAAAATTGCGAATGTCCCAAACTGTCCGAAAATGGATTTGAGGTAATTCATAATAGTCTTACACGACTTAGATATGAGTTTGATGAATACAAAAAAAGACCAAGTATAATATCTGAAGTGATTTGTGATTGCGATTTTATTAAATTGCCTGTTGGTCTTCATCGAAGTATTGTTCCAAGTGCAATAATCCAAGACTTTATTGAGAATGGTGTTGAGATCGATACTATTAATAATTTATTTATTGTTACCAATATCAGGAATATGATTTCGTCTGTTATGATCAAAGATTTGATATATTTAGACATAGCGAAAGGGCAAAGTCTTTACTATTTTCTCTCACAGGTACCATCTTCAAATTCGAATAATTTTGCTATTAGTGTTTATATATTAGTAATCAAAAGGCTTCAAGATAGAGATATTGGTTCTTTCCTCATGGTATTCCAATCTTTGGATCATTTTTTGCTTCTGTGTATGATTATGTCATCTTTTTCGACATATTATTATCCATTTTTGTCATCAATTTCAAAAGGAACAATAGGAGAAATAGGATTGATCACAGATCAGATTGTATCTCATACAGTACACATTTCTCTGCATAGTTATTTTTTAAGATCAATTTTGAATCACATGAAGATTAATTATCCCAATTCCAATCACCAATTCATTGAAGATCTAGTTTATGGATCTAGATATCAAGTTTCAATTCTTCTCAAAGAGTTTTTTCTTCATATACTTAATTGGATGAATAATTTAACTAATGCAACGTTTTATAACTCAATATCAATTGTTTTAATAACGATTGTTGAAATTGACCTGCCTGAAGGGAAAATGTTACTCGAAAAATTGCATCCTTCTCTATTTTTTTATCTGAATCATATATCTAAGCAATCATATTCAGTATTTCGATCACTGTATAAACATATTCTATTGTCATCATACTCATCTCATTTTTTGTATATTGACTTCATCGCTTTTTGTAATCAAATTGCTATCGAATCGTTTGATAGTTTTTCTTCGGAGTTTTTGTTTTTTTTACGACAAATCTTCTTTGAAATAATCGGGGACAATTTTGTTGAATTCGATTTTATTGAAACCTTGATCACATATTTGATTCAGTTTAAAGAATCCTATCATCATTCATTTGTTGTTTATTCCATATGTTGTTTTTTAACGAATACTATCAAAAAGTTAAAGAATACAACCAAAATAATGCCTACAATAAGGATTTCTTTATCTGTTCTTACAGCAGCAATTTCTTCTCCAAATGCGCATCAGATATTGTTTCAAAGTTTTTCTGTTCTCGCTTCACTGATTCAATGTAAAGGGTTTCTGGAGAATAACACACTATGGTATTTCTCTATATTAAAAGGAATCAAATGTGGAACAGATGAACATGTTGAGTTATGTTGGGATGTATTGAATTCAATTTTTTTGAACAATTCGAATATAATCCATATAATTTATCAATCACAAACAATGAAAGAAGCTTTCTTAGATGCATTAGCATCATCTAAAGGAATCAACGAACTAATGATAATCAGGCTTATATCTCTAATGTGTGAAAAATTTGTTGATATAGATACACCAAACAAAACAAAAGGTACTAATCCAGGTTTTATCTTCCTAATTGGAGGAATCCAAGTTGATTTACTGGAATTATCTCAAATGATAAAAGAACTCGGATTCTATCCTGATGATAGATTAAGGTATATTTTAGGTTTTCTCAGACCTGAAGACAAATGGAAGTTTCGTGTGATAGTATCAAAGTTTGTCAAAATAATCGGCGAAAGACTCTCATGTAAACAACTGTTTTATTCCAAAAAAAAGTAAATGTAAAGTAGTTACGATTTTATTTTACGATTAAAAACCGGGAGACTCAATTTTCTTTGAATAATTCAACCTTCCAGTAAAATATGGCGAATCTCTCATTGTCTAATCTGGTTTTATCCCACATTACCAGTTCTCCTATCTATAATATTCCTAAACAAGGGTTATCGAGTCGGTTTTTAATCGAAAAGTCAATGATTAGTCATTTTTCCGGCCATTTTATTTTTTCTTCTTTTTCACAAAACCTTTATATTATTTCCACCCAATTTTCAGCATTCTTGAGGAGTGCTATTAGAATAGATTCGATTGTATTTCTTCAACAAGCTTTTACAGGAACCTCATTTAAATCCAATTGTGAGGAGATTATCAATATTACCCTATGCTCTTTTTCTAAATGTAATGACCCTGAAAATGGAGGTGCAATATCGCTTGAGAAACCCTCATGCAGTGTTCCTATTCTGAGAGTTCAATATTCAACATTTTCCTTTTGTACCGCATCAAAGGGAGGTGCAATATATGCGGCTGTTGATTCCCCAAAGATTAGTTTTTGTTGTTTTAGCAATTGTCGTGCCTCATTTTCACATCATGCAGTAGTTATATTTTCTTCATCTCATTATAGCACAATATTCCAAACTACTCTCTTAGCATGCCCTGTTTTTTCAAACTCTCCACATGTTTTGTCATATTATAATACTATGTGCACAATGAATAGTGTTAATTCTACCAAACATAGTATTGAAGCCGAAGGAGTATTTCTTACATCATCAAGATCAGCTGGTGCTTATATTCGTTTATCTCTCATTTATAACAACACAGGTATTTCTGGAATTTTATTATCTAATACATCTTATCTTTCATTAACCATGGTTCACATAATTAACAATAAACTTGATATACCAATAGCTCTAGAGGATATCGATGTAGAGCCACGAGTAATGATGGTAAAGTCCGTAATGGGGAGGAATAGATTCCCTCAAGAGATTGTTATGTCATCAAAAAGTATTAGAATGAGCCTGATAATTGATAATTGTATGATTGACAAAACAAGTCTAGCTGCGATCTCTAATTCTGCTCATAGTATTGATTATCAAGCTGGTGAACTTAGAGAAATGACAAGATTGTCATTTTATCAAACAGAAAATTGTATGATGACAATCAAGGCAGATTCAACAACGAGTCCATTTAATCAGAGGCTTTTTGTATCCGTTACTGCTGGTGTTGTCATATCAATATTGATTTTTGGTGGAATAACATATTTAGTTGTTCAAAATAATAAGAAAAAAGCTGAGCATGAGTGGATATTGGCAAATGATAACAAAACAGATGTACAGTAACTTTAATAAACTTCTTTTTTATTGTAACAACCATTTATCATTTTGGTTCAGTCTGGTATTTGGAATACATTTCACTTTTGTGGCCCTCTCATTTGATATCTCTGATATTTTGCAAATTTCTTTACTCTGAATATGGCTAATGATCTTACATTTGGATTCATAGAATGCTCTAATATTTTCACTAACTTTTGATGAATGAGAACATGAATACTTGGCGATAAATGTATAGTTCTGGGTTTCATCACATATTTTTTCACTTGAATAACCTTCACATATTAAATTTGATTCTAAATACTCAGGATTTTGACTTCTTCGATACATTGTCCCATCAATAGATGCATATTTTCCTGGAAAAAACAAAAATTCAATGCCATTTGTTAGATCAGCAATTATTTTACCATGGAGAGGTTGCAAAACTGATGAAATTGAAATGTTGCACATTTTTCTTAATTTGTCCTTTTTTGCACATAAATATCCTGGAATGTCAAAATATGTCCCTTGTTTTGGCATTTGCTCAATTTTTTCAACATAATCTACAATATATTTCACCTTGGTGAACAAACAAAATATTACAAACATTTTTATTTTGGTGAGTTATACAAAGTCGAGAGTCGGGACGACTTTGGCTCTTTGATTACAATAATCTTTTGGTCAAATAATATTTGGGGTTGTTTTCGAGTCATTGAAGGAATATACTCTTTTCTGTAGAAGAAAAACTCTGCTTGAATTAAGAATAAGGAGAGAAAACCACTTTCAATGATCAGAGATCTAAAATTATTCCACCACCCATTTCGGATCGAAATAGCATTGATTGTAATTGTTGTAATTAAAGAAATAAGGAACTGCTTTGAAAAACCTAGCACAAGTTCGATCTTCCTTTTCATCGTGTAATCATTGGTTCTCCACCATAGTTTGTTAGCAGTTTGTATTGATTTCAGAATTTGAATAATATATAGTAAAGCTGATATTGATGATATAACAATTAATAATAAATATGTTCTAACTTCATCTGTTTGTTGACAAAGGGCATATGTAACAAAAAATACAATTGAGGTAAGAGAATAAAACATGAATTCATATAAAGTTAGCACACCACGATATGAGCACCATCCTGATATTGCCATCCCAGTTAAAGAAAATACAGATGAATAAGTAAACACAGAAGCAAACATTGTAGCAAAAAAATCTGCAAAATCAATAAAACCATTTTCATTTCTCCTTTTCAACATTTCAGACTCCAGAAACAAGGATCCTCCTTTGAACAATGGCAAGAATGTCATAAACTGATGAATATCGGTATATATTTGGGTATAAAAAACAGTGTTGATGAACCAAATCGCAGAAAGCATTGGATAAACCATTGACAGGGCTCTTAAAAGATAGAATGACCCCTGTTCTCGAAAATCAGAAAAGCCATTTGGATTAGAGTAATTAATACTAATAGCTACTTTCGAATGATTGGATTGGCAGTTGAAAAAATATGGAATAATGATAGTTTCACTAGAAATTGATAAATTCCAATTTGATGAACAATTAGGAGACCTCATCACAAATAAAACTTGATTAGATTTGGAGAATTCACGTTTACAAGCATTTGATAAATCATCCTCGGTACTAATTGCTCTTTTTCCTGAGGCATTCATCAAAACCAATAAATAATCTGACAAATTGTCTCCTTTCATATTAATTTGAACTTTTGATCCTTTTTTCATCCCAAACGAAGGAAGCCTCGCATGAACAATATTGCTATCTAAAAAAAATGTAGAAACTATTGATTTTCTGATTAAAAAAAATATAAAGTTTAATGAAGGATCGAAAACAGAATTCGCTTGTGTTGAATGGACATTTGCCCTTGCCATTGACCTATTCGGGATTTGCATTAAATAGTTTAATTTTCAATGAATTATTCTATCTCCTGCTGAAATTTTCAAAAAATGATTTTAATAAAATCTCCCCGATAAACGAAAATTTGTAAATAATCGGTTTTTTTAACCGATTATTTACATTTGTAAATCTCGTAAATGATCACCCTCAACCTGATTGCAGGGATTTTTATAGTAGCAGTATCGATTTTTTTCGGCGCTATTGCAACTGTTACATATTGTGTTTCTATTTATGTTGAACAAAGATCATCTGATTATATAGATGATGTTGAAATTGAAGATATTGATAATATCGTACGAACAAATTCAATTAAATTGCATCAAGATGGTAACCCAAATAACTCTGATGTGGATGAAAGTGGATTCTTTTTTTAATAGTTATTTCCTGCAAAAGATTTTCTTATACGTGAGTTTGTTTCAGCAAGGCAAGAGTTTTTTGATGAATTAATAGATTCGAGATATTTGAAGCCTTTGTTAGTTCCCTTGATATATTCAATCGGAATCTTGCTTGAGAAACTGTTTGATTTGATTTTTGGTTCATCCACACTTGATAGTGCCCTTTTTCTGGGAAACTTTGCGTTTTTAAAGTTTTCATTGGCGAGATTTCCAACTTGTACAGATGGAAACACACCAATTTCATCATCATCGTGTGATTTATCATCATTAGTACTACTCACACTGGAGAATGATGGTTTTTTTTGAATCAACAATTGTCTAGAATCTGCTATATCTTCTTTAATGGGATCCGGAATTGTAAAATTTTGGCTGTTTTCCTGTGTATGATAGCTTGTATCATGTTCAGAAGAGAGTTCTGGTATAAATGGTGGAGGTGTATTCTCATAGTCAAAGTTATCAAACCATGGATGGCATAGAATCTCATCAATTGAATTACTTCCAATTCTCTCTCCTGGGTTCTTTTTCAACAGTTTTTCAATCAAATCAATAACTTCTTCTGAATATTCTCCCTTTTTAAGCGGAGTATATGACCCTTTTTGAATCTCATTGAAGATTTCATGTTTTTTATCACAATTGAATGGGGGTCTGCCCATTAAAAATTCATAAAGCATACACCCCAAAGACCAATAATCTGCCGAAAACGAATGAGGTTTTCGATCAATCATTTCTGGTGATGTATAATGTGGAGTACCAACTAATGATGTTGAAGAAATTATTTTTTCCTCTGAATCCATTTCATGACGGCCAGATACACCCAAATAACTCAAACCAAAATCAATCAATTTCAAATGCCCTTTATAATCTATGAGCATATTATCCGGTTTTATATCACGATGAATCACTCCGCAATTCCTTAAAAATTTTAGTGCACTTAGAATTTCATAGGTGTAGATTTTTGCAGAACATTCATCTAATGATCCCAGAGTATTTAGTACACTTCTCAAATTACCACCAGGGAGATACTCCATAACAAAATAAAGATTATTCTTCGCAATAAATGAATAGAAGAATCTGACAATGTTATTATCTATTAAACTACAAAGGATATCCCTTTCCAAGGCGATCCTTGATGCCGTATTTTTCTCAACTGCTGCCATTTTGGGCAACACCTTCATAGCATAATAGTGATGAGTTTGTTTCTTTTGAACCAAATATACCACTGCATAGGCACCCCTTGATATCTGATTGATAATTTCAAAATCAGATATACAAACTTGCATTAATTGAGTGTTAACACATGGACTACCGCTGATTCGGGTTTTCATAAGAACCTCAGAAGCATCCCATATTTTATAGCAATATTCAAATTTTTTGGAAATATTGTCAATCGCTTGAATAAGTAATTCTGAAAGCTCAACAGAAGGAGTAATGCTTTTAAAATGATTCATAATCGATTCCAGTAAATAGCGAGTCTCGTAAACTGATGGATCAGATTTATATGCAGCTTCAATCTGATTATAAACTTGCAAAATCATAAGAGAATCAATTTTGTTTTGGCATTGACACCAATTAGTATTCAAAAACTTGGCTTCAATATCACTATTCAGGTTTTGAAGAGATTCTTGAATCATTTCGATTAAGTATTTGTTCTTAAATGCAATTAAACAATAATTTGTATGTTCTTCAATTGAACTCAAAAGCACATTTTCTTCGCAAATCCTGCAAATAATAGTATCTTCTTCATCATTTATCTGAGGAGCCACTGATTTTCTCTGTTCATAATGATGATGGATGGGAGATCTAAAATAGTCAAAAAGCTCCAGAACTATTTTTAAAAACACTTTTAATGCCTCGATAATCAGAATATTTAAACTATTTCTATTCTCGCTCTCGATAAGATTATATAATTCTTTCGAGTGTTTTTCAATATCTTTCCATTTGCACCTCAAAAGAGAATTCAGACCATCTCTAATACTTTGATGTCCGATTATTTTATCATTATCCAATAATTGGAAGCATTTTGGTAAAACATCAATTAGAATGTTCGCTCTCTCAGACACGCTTTCTAAAATTTTCCTATATATCATAAAATCGGATTCTCTCGAGAGCCCAATAACATCTATATCTTCAAGTAAATTGTTTTCATGTATTAACTTTGTCACCTCCATTATGGACATAAATTTTAAATCGCCTTTGAATTTTGAGTGTTCTGGTTTCAATTGGTTATAAAAAAAGCCGAAAAAATTGTGAGTTTTGATAGAAAATTTACTTTTTACCCTTGATTGTATGTATCACCTCAACAACAGCATGGTATGTACATAGTGAGGCTGCAACAATGGTGAAAAAGGCTATAAAGTAGGCAACGGCAATCCTCCATTTTGGTTCACCTCTTTGATTCTTTATATAAAAGAGTGACGGCATGAAGAAAATGATCACTGGTGTAAACATTCCTCCAACAACATGGAAGAATAGAATAACATTATCAGAAGACGAAGCTAATGCTGCAGCAAGTATTACAATGATGCTACCAATTGTGACCCATCTTAATGTTGTTGGTTCTGTGTCATTAAAGAACATTGAGTTTATAGATTTTCTGGCGGCCCAAACAACTATGGGTACAGATAAAATCAAAATGAAAATTAATCCGATTATAGTAATGTTGGTGAAAATACTCTTCTCAGTATAAAACTCTAAAGGAGAGCCAGGTTTCAATATGTCAAACAAGTCGAGGTAGGTAAATAAACCAAATATATTATATAATACAAACGCTGATGATGTTGTGTAAAAGGCAAGTTTCCTTCCTCTTCCGACAGTTGCTTGTTGAAGATGTTCTAATGTCGGGAAATAATTTAAATGGCAATTATAAGCCATTGAGTTAACAGAAAAAGAAGTCACAACAATGTCACTGAGCTTGAACCAAACAATTTTATGTTCGGGATCAAAGCCATGACGAGAAACATGAATAATAAACCAATAACCAGCATGAGCAATCAATAGTAAAATACAAAAAGAAGAAAGCAATGCTAAATTCTCAAGTTGCTTAATAGATTTAAGGCAAACTAAAGGGATTATGAATACAAAAGCAAAAGACATAATCCAAAAACCACCCTTACTAAATAATGTTCCATCTCCTGTCGTTCCTAATAACTTAGGCACAAGGCGGCCATTCCAATGACAATAAATCATAGATGCACCAAACTGAACCATGGCAATCATTGAATTCACAATCCAAAGCTTATCTTTCCCAAAAGTAAAAGCAAAAAGACCCCTATAATCATATTTATGACAAAAATACCCGGACTCAGCCATAAAACTCAATGAGAAGTAACCAACTGTAGCAAAGAAAAGGGAAATAAATAATGAAAGGCCAACTCCAATATTATAACAATAAGGAACCATTAATGTTCCGGATCCGATAGCTGTATTGATCATAATTTGGAAAGATCCCCACATATTTGAATCAGAGGGCATAGGCTCATTAAATATTGGTTGATCCTCAATTGATGGGTTTAAATCACTTTGGTCAGGATTACTTTCGTATAGCAAACCAGTTGTATCGAGAAGTTGTTCAACTGAGTTGTCCATGAAAAATACCCATCATGTTTACAAATATCAACTTCTCAAAATTCAATTCAGGCTCAACTTTATTTCAGAAAAATTGAATTGTAATAGTAAAAATAATCGTCATCTTCATGGTCCAATAATACAACAGGTTTATTTCAAACAAAAACTCGGTTATTCACAAGGTAATTGGAAAGAATTTTCAAATGCCTCTTGTAAAAACCAGAATCTGAAGGGATTTGAAGAATCCTCAATGTAATTTGTTCTTGTTTTTGATAAAATTGATCTCGATGAACAAAGTGGGCCACATGTACATGGGTCAAGATAATCATCATTTGAAAAAATATAATGCATATTATCGAAGTCAGTTTATTAAGGTTCATTTTTTGAGGATGTCAAATTTCGGATAATCAAAGAAATCCAAAGAGAAGAAAGCCCTAAAAGTTACTAATAAATATTATTCATTCAAAATGTGCCTAAGAAATGATTCATCAAAGATTCATGACAAGCAAATCAAATAGATTTTCAAAGTTATCAAGGGCATATGTTCCAGGACAAAAAGCGTCTTTGAGGTCATAGGGAACATATTCTTGAAAAGAGATGTAAAGGGTTAACTCATCAAGATTCTCAACGAAATGATTTGATTTATTTATTTCAAGTGTTTTTATCACAAACCATTATCATCAGGTTCAAATTTAAAACTGATCATGGATGTTGGGATTAGGTTCTAGGAAAATGGAACAATTAAACAATATATTCGAAACATGTGTTTTTTCAATCATGGGAAACAAGGACAGAAAAATCACCTCTTTTTGAAAGGAAATCAAACATCGGGGCAATGATAATCGTTTTTTGGAATTCTTATTCTGAAGAACACGATCATATTTGATGAATGCAAAATGTATTGCATTTCTCCCTGATTCTTGATTTCGAAAAATAGAATATTTACCCATTATTTATTGTCTATTCATGGTGAACCGGGAGCGAGTGCCAAAATTTTAAGGGGATACATTATTAATTATGACATTAATTTGTTCCCCAATTTGATATTTTGTCCCCAATTGATGTCCATGGTTTTTTATTTGTATTTTGGGCAAAAAATATACAAGTGATATGGTTTTTAATTAGTATTCTGTAACGATGTCATTCCATTATTATTCATTGGCGTTGGATTTCATCCAAGAGAGTTGCCTAACGAAAAATGATAGATTTTTTGTTTCAAATATTGTTGATAAGTCAATAATTCAAAACTTTTCCAATATGAAATTATTACCTCACGTTCCCTTAAAAGTGTTTGTATTTCTCCCCAAAATAACATTAATTACATCATATAACAACTCTATGAAAAACATAACCACTGATTTCGTATGAATTAATCTCAATCCTTTAGTTAACAAAAACATAACCAAATTCAGCTGCATAATCAAAAATGGTTATTAGGTTTATTCTCAGCATATATCCTAAGCTATATAAACATATATTTATTTGGGGATTATCAGATAACCTCTTTTCTACACAATTAATAATTCATAGAGATCCATTGTGAATTTAATAAAGAGGAATCTTTCCAACATATTACCCTAAACCCCTGTCATTTTGTTTAATTGGGGATTGGAACTTGTTCATAATGATTTCAAATCCTCCAATTTTTTTTCTCGATATAAATGTTTTCAAATCTTGAATACAACAATAAATTTCGTTATGCTCAGTTTTTTGCATATGTTAAACAGAATGAGTTTTATATTTAAAAATGGTTATACTTTGTTATCGAATTGTCAATATGATCCATTTTCTTGTCAGAGATATGACACTGACTTTAATTTCTTGATTGAATTAAATAACTGTGTTTTTTCGATGAATTGTGTTTATAGCGGATCTGGTGGTATATTATATATTTCAAATACCCAGAAGAACTTAAGAATAAGTAATTCTGTATTTTTTTCGTGTCATGTGTCTAGTAATTTCGATGGCGGAGCCATTTATCTTGTAGCAAATTCTTCAAATTTGCAAAATATATGTGCATATTATTGTTCTTCACGCTATTTTTTGTTTGGTTTCCTTGATTGTTTATATGAAAATTACTTGGGTTTTCTATCAATTACCAAGTGCAATGAAGTTTTTTCTGGAGTTCATCCAATTGCTATGGTAAGAGGATTCCAAGTTATTAAGAGTCTTAACTCATCTTACAACAAAGTGTTACAATCATCTGGTTTCGGAAACAATATTCCATCGAATTTTTTGATGGAGTATTGTCAGCTATCAAATAACCAAGCCCAAACATCTATATGTTTACATCTTCATGGAAACAAAGGGACAATCAGTTTTATTAATATTATCCATAACAATAGCCCAAATAGTTATGGAGTCTCACTTTTTGATGGATCTGCACAGTATGCTCTTGATAATGTTGTAGCATCAAATAATACTGATATTTTGTTATACTCAACATCAGGACAAGTATTGGTATCTGAATCATTTATCTTCCACACAAATCAAATAATTTCCGGACCGATCCAAATTCAGACAAATTGCATCTTTGAATTTACCAATGCGATCCATATTAACTTTTATTCTACTCATTTATGTGAATCCGAGAATAGATTACCATTGTTTACAGGGTACCATAAGATGAAAATAATCTTAGGAATGTTTATAGTTTTTGGAATTATCTCAAGTGAGTTGTATTAAATCTCAAAATCCCATTAATCATTGATAGTTTGATTTGGAGCATTGTTTTTTTTGAAAGAAATTTTGGAATATTTACTGTCAAATGCATTTTTTCACAGTTACAATTGTTTTTATAATAATCAGAATTAATTAATTCAATCAAAATGGTTGTAACCAACCTGATTTTGCTTCGAGCTTCATTTTTTGAAGTATTTGGCCGGGAATATGATGTCGAATATACTGACATATTTAAGAGCCAAAAAGCGGAACATGGTGTTTATATTCATCAATGTGTATTCAATGACTTTGCTTCATCTCCTCTTTTTTTTTCCACGAATAAAAGATTATACATTGTTATTGAATCAACAGTTTTCCATAATTCTAGTTCTTCCATTGGAGGTGGTGCTATATATTACAATTGTGGTTCTGCTCCAATTGCTCTTCTCAAAATATGCGCATCTAGGTGCTATATTGAGAATAGTGGTTCAGGGATGTTCGGATACTTTATTTCAAAAGATGCAAATATGTTTGTGTTAAATCATTCATCTGTAATATATTGCGGTCCTAGTTTTCAAACCTACCAATATAATTCTCCATTATTATTAAAAGATAGTGCTCCAACTATTTCTCATTATAACTCATCTTCAAATTATGCTACACATATAAATACTCTAGAATTTGGCTTTATCAAAGCGATGGTATTATCTTTTTGCAGTTTTGCCAATAATAGAGCTCAAAATAGCTATGGGATTCAAATCACAGCTAGTCCTTCCTTTACTAGAATCATGGAATATGTAAATATTATAGGAAATATTCAAAATGGAGGCTATTTGTATTCTATTTTATATGGATCGATAACAACAATGATAATTACCAATTCTGTTTTTATGGATAATTCAGATTTACTTGTAGGAGGCAATGGATGCAACTATAAGCTTTTTGATTGCTGGGTCAATCATATTAACACAATATCAACCACGAATTATGCTAATTTTACTTTTCATGTTAAAGTTTTTTACACATCCACCCATACTCTACAAATATCTAAAACTGTTTTTTGTGACAATGGGGAGATTGTTGTTAATCAAATTGCTTGCCAAACAATACCACAAGCCCCTACCCAATGCAAGGAAGAAACCTCTAATGGACTTGTTGTGAGTGTTTTTTCGGTATTAGAATTCTTTTTTAATGCCTTTTGGATTGCAAACACCATGTTTTAGGGTCATGTTGATTTTTTTGTAACCTAACTGAGTAAACATGAAGGATTCTCATTTTTATGAACTTTTATTATGGCTTTTCTCTACCATTCTTAATGATATCAACATTTGATTCTATTTCCTTTAGAATGAATATATTTTTCTCAGAACAAGAATTTTTTATAAATTTTATCAAATGATTAAAGAAGATCCTCTTATAGTAAAGCTGAGTTATTTTATTTCCGATCAAAACCGAAACATTAATGGATATATATCCGCCATACAAGCTTTTAAAAACAAAATCAGCTTTTCATGGTTTGAAAATTATTTATCATCTAATCCAATTGACGCTATGTCATATTTATGGTCATTATTATTTAAAATTGTTGATAATTCTGAAGCTACAATAAGAATTAATGGATTTAATGCTATTGGTAGTTTTATTTTTTCGTTATCTCCGTTTTTTCCGACAACAATGAGAAAATCTTTTTCTGATGCGATAATTCATGTACAAATATCTCCTCATACATCAATAGCAGTTATATGTTCATTTTTATATATTTTGCAAATTGTTCCTCCACAGGCATTCGATGATTTTATTTTAAATACTCCAGTTTTACATCATTTTGGTGTCGATGTGTCACAGTTTATTCAACATATTCCTCGTTTAGTGAATCTTATGCTTCCTTTGGATATTGAGTTTCTTCAATCACTTCTCAGATCTTTGCTTGTTTCATTTGGTAGAAATCCCAATCACTACTTTGTGGAATCATGCTGCAAGCTGATATTTTATCATCCAGAGAAGCTAATTGATGATTTTTTTGAGTTTGTAATATCGAATAATTTAAAACAACTGATTATTGCATTTTCTCCATACTTGTTTAATAGCAAGGAGATTTATGAACATATTAAAAGCAAAGGAAAAGATAGATTATTGTTAGATACATGTATTGAAACAATGAATTCTGATTCTGTATCATTTTCTGAGTTTGAAAATTCATGTCGAACTATTTCATTAGTTATCCCATTTTTGTCCAAAGAAGAAAGTGCTGACTTACTTCAAAGGGCACTTCGTAGTAATAATCAGATCCCCTTACATTATAGAAAATATATATATATGATTCCAATTAATTTGGAAAATCTCGTGCCAAACCAAAATGATTCCCAGTCTCTTAAACTTATTAAAATTCGTACAATTCCAGATTATACAATTATAAATAATGATTCACAAACAGCAGATTTTGTTTATAATATTTTTCTTAACGCATGCAGTTTTGAAGGAGATTTATATGTTTCTTTTCTACATTCTTTTGGGAAATGTTTTCCATTTTTATATCATTTTTTGGGATCAAAGCTTACTATAATATTACAAAATATTTTTCTTAAACAATATATTAACTGGATTCAGAATCTTGCCTTATTAGATCTTTTAAAAGAGATCCCAATTCTTGATGGGAATTCTATATTTGAAGGGTATGAGATATCTGTTTTCAATATCATTTTGAATCTTCTACTTTCAGAAGAACTAGAAGTATTTCGATCATCTTTGAAGTTTGTTGAGCAAAATATTTCCATGAAAACACTACCAATGACCATTGATTTCCTTTGGCATATTGATTTTTTCGATTATTTGCCTTCAATAAGATTTTTATATATCATAAATTCCATGTCCAATGTTTTACCTAAATCATTTTTAAAACCATTTATTGGAATTGTTTTTGAAATTCTTGATTTTCATTCATCAACAGAGACGATTTGCTTGTCATACAAGTTTTTAACATTATTTCAGAACTTATATATCACCGAGAACCATCTATTTTTTTGTTTATCTTGGAGTTCAGGTTTATTTAAATCCTTGACACAAAAAAGCCTTATAATGCCATACCAAATTAACCATGTTGAATTGCCCATTATCCAATCATTAATTGATACAGACATAATTGCTTCAGATATTAAATCGCCATCATTAGTTTTAGAATCATTACTACATTGCTTTAGGTTTTATTCGATGCATGAAAAGATATCTCAGAACATAGTTATATTCGCCGCACAAATAGTCAGAGTTTTCCCAAATGATGTTATATCAATTGTAAGTTCTTATTTGGTCGAAGGTACAAAGGATTTGGTTGATTTTGCCAATGCAGTTTCTGGAATTCTGAAATCTTCATGTTCGATGGATGTAGTCACTGTTTGTTCAAAATTTTTATTGAAATCGGTTGATGTTGCTATATCTTGTAAAGAGGATCTTTTATTTTTCTCCAAATCTTCCAAGATCATGAATGGAATTGCATTAAGTTCTATCAATCAACTAATATATCAGTTCGATACAACACTCGCGCTTGAGTTGAGAAAGGAAATTCGGACTAGACTTCCTAAGAAAGAACTAGTTTTGTTTGATCTTAATATAGGCTTATATGAGAGTTTTGAGCATTTTGTTCATAAATACAATTTTTCTGAGTGGCCACTATACAATAAGCTATTTCGTTGTCAATCTTATCATCTATCTTCTTTTCCATGTGATTTATCTAGTTTAAACAGGGTTTCTCCCTTTCATCAGAAATATTTATTTAAATATTCACTTAATCATGGAATTGATAGTGTTAAATATCCAGAATTATCTGGAAGGTTTGTTTTTCCAATTAGACAGTATAAATGCTGTTCTGAAAAAGTAAATCCAACCAAAATTCCATCTCTAATTCCGAGGTTTGCAAACGGAACACATATGTTTTCAATACCATTATTAACATCTTTTTTTCTATTTTCTTCATACCAAATTTCATATGATTTGTTTTTAAGAGTGTTTCAAGATATTGTAGCAAGGATAGAAAAACCTGGAGTTTTAGATTTATGCATTAATGCATTAGAATATGCTAAAAAAATGAACTTTTCAATCCCAACAATGTTTATCAAGCCCCTTATCTCACAGAAAAATTCAAAATTGCTCAGAACAATAATACCATTTGTTAAAGGTAACGCCATGATCGAATCCATTGTTCTGGACAATATGCCTAATGAGTCATTGCTTCATAGAATCAATTCAAAATGTTTTGAATGGGAACATTTTATTGTCAGTTTGAAATCTGAATACTATTTTGAACTTTATCTTAGTTCATTTGAGTATAAGAAGAAGAATTTTATTGATTTGTGCAATTTTGTCCAAGTTTTTGATTTGGATACCTTTTTTCTATTGAGTTTAGCTGATAGGATATTATCAATCCTTAATAATGTTTTGTCAAAATCCAAATCTTTGTATATTATTCGTCTGAGTTGCATTATACTTAGCCAAATCATTTCAAAATCTCACCAAGAAGAATCTGTTATGAATAATTATATTAATAGGTTTATCCAATCAACCAAAAGCATATCTAACCAAGGAGTTGCATCTATTGATAGAGAATTGAGTTATCACTATTTTATATTATCAAAAAAAGTAGGATCTCCAAAAAAAATATTACCTGATCAATTTTCAACAGATTTTTGTACTTCTCCACATCATTATTCCATCTTTTTGGAGTGTTCACTATATATATCTAATTTTTCACAAAATTTCCCAAAAAATCTAATTATATCATCTTTAGTTTCCGATATCCCGTCAGAGAGAAATATTGGGCTTCAAGTAATCAAATCACTTTTAGAAACAAAAGAGGATAACTTATGCTCATTGGTACAGCCAATATTCTCGAATGTTTTAATGTGCATTCAATCTTTATCTTCTGTGTTTTTAAGTGTTGAATTGATTAGAAATTTGATACAGCTAATTCTTGAAAGAAGAGAAGATTTGTGTATAAAACCAGATATCATCAATGAAATCACAAATATATTACTTGTCTCACCAAAATATCCACAATTTAACCATTTTAGCGAGATTATAGTATTTTTGTTTGTTATCCAAAATTCTTTACCAAATAATCTCTGCGAATTCATCAAGTCTGGGATTAAAGAGCCATATAATGATTACCGAATTCCTGATATGTATTATGAGTATACAAAGAAGGTTTTATTGTCAACAACAAATGATCTTGAGAAGGGTGATATTGAGTTGGAATCGGTATACAATGTTCAGAAATATTTTCTCAACTATCCAACTTTGAACGCATTAAAAACCCTATATAAGTCCATAATCCGTAGGTTTGAACCTTTAGATGCTGTTTATTATATTATTGGAAAACTCTCTATGCTTGAAAATCACTTTTTATACATATATATTTTGTTTATGTTTGTTATTAAGAGAGCAAACGATTCCGAAAGAATTCAAATTGTGCAATTGGTGAATGAAGTTAAAGATAGCTTGCCATATGCTTCAAGAGGGAGGGCATTTACTGAAATAATTGAAAAAAAGTGGCTGAAAGGGGGATTATCAGCAGCTTTAGATCAATAGTTTACTTTTTAGATAAGCCACGGAAGTCATCATCCGAACTATCATCTGCTTGCTTGATCATATTAGCAACCCTCCTTTCTGCTTTATTAGTTTCCTTCTTTTGAGGTTTTGTAGATTCTGCTCCAAGTCCAAGCCTGGCTGGCCTTAATTCGATTTCTGCTTTCCATACACCTCCTTTTTCTTCTGCTGTTTCCTCAACTCCCTCAAAAAACTTCGCTTTGAGTGAAGAGGGCATTTCTTTTTTCTTTCTTGGCTCCATTATATCTGGATGTAGTTTTAAATCATAGCGCTAATTCCATAATTTTTATCCTGTTTAAAGAAACTCGTTATTTAATGAAAATAACAAAATACGGACCTCGCGAAAAATTTGTTTTTCCTCCAAATAAAGACGGAGCAGCTCAATATGACTACTCCAATCCCTTTTTTCAGTATATTGGTGAATGGAAGAATGGAAAGAAAAATGGAAGGGGGAGATTTAATATTGGAAAAAACGGCTATTATGAAGGAGAGTTTTTAAATGGAGAAATTACTGGTGTTGGAATTAGGGTTTTTGCAAATGGATCTAAGTATGAGGGGCAGTTCAGCTATGGAGAATTTAATGGCAAGGGGAAATATACAAACACTTTAACAAACGAAATATACGAAGGAGAATGGAAGGAAAATCAAAGGCATGGAATGGGTGTACTTATACATAGTGATGGAACCAAATATTCTGGGAATTTCGTGAATCACAAGAAACAAGGGCTAGGAACATATACAAATAGCCAAGGAGACATATATGAAGGAGAATGGACAAGCGATAAAATTGAAGGAAAGGGAACAATGAAATATTCAAACGGAGATGTTTATGAAGGAGAGTTTGTGAATGGAATGCGTCATGGGAATGGTACAATCAAGTGGTTTCAAAGTGGTTATGTTGTTTCGACCATTTGGAACATGGACAAATCCAATTACAATCCTACTATACTTCAGTTATCTGATCTCCCTCCATTTACTCCAGGATCAATGATAACAAACACATTTGTTAGGATTGTTGGAGGCGATGGAGAATCAGGAAGAGTACTTAAGATAATGATTGAAATCGGAGCAGGTGATGTGAGCTCTTCCAATAAGAAAACTCCCAAAATCAAGAAATCCGAGGTCATAGAGAAAGAGCCCAAATACCTTCCTCTTCCACAAGAAGGCGGTGAAGCATATCTTTTAATAACCGCTGAAAATGGGGTAGCCATGATTCCATCAATAGCAGTATCTCCAGAAGCTGAACAGACTTCATATACAATATATGTTGAAGATGAGAGTCAAAGTGATCCTCTTCAATCAATTTCTGCTGAGTTTCAATTTGTTCCAGCTTCAATGGCTTCTTCTCAGTCAGAAAAGATGTCAGGGAAAGGCAAGCCTCCAATTAAAAAGCCAACTAATAGCAGGACCACAAATAGAGGAAAAAAGTAATGTAAAAACTAATCAACTGGTTTATGTTCTAATTCAACCTGAGATTCTTCTTCAACAAATATGAAAACAAACAAAAGAAAGAGAGTGTAGATTAACATTATCAATATTCCGATTTTGCTTAAGCTGGATATCTGAGTTGATACAGTACCCATTTTGGAAATAATCTTAGTGTAGCAACCTTCAATAATATATCTTTCATCTTCATGTCCTTCGCAATCAACGATTTTGTAATATTGAAGATCAGTACACGTTCCATTGAAGAGATCCCATGTTGAACAGTTCAAATCGCTATAGATTTGCTCAATTTCTTGAAGAAATGCTCCTGATTGGTATACTTGTGGAATTACATTAGACGCAGCAGCAGGAAGATTAGCTGCAAAATAATGGTTTAGATAATAAAATAGGGTGAGCAAAAATACAAAGAATGAATATGACCCTTGCCAGCATTTCGTGTAGCGAATGTTCCCTGCAAACCCAACTACCAAAATAATACCAGTTAAAGTGAAGGTTATATGACTACAGGGTTTCATCACCCAGAATACAAATTCAGCATAAGTATCACTGGGAATCTTCTGAGATATTATGAAACTTAAAATTCCGCCAGCAAGAAGAACAATAGCATTAATCGGAATAGAAATCATCCATATGGCTTTTTGGGTCAACACGATTGTCATTAAATTTTTATTTACACCAGCATTCTAGCAACACCCTTTTTCGCTTTTCTCAGTGGGTGTTATGATAATATCTGGTATTATCGTAGGCTCTACTTTCTTTTCCAATATCATGGATGCTATCTTATGAAAGAGAAGGTTAACATTGGAACCGGTCACAGCTGATGTGTATACAATGTCAAATACATAATCATTAAATGTGTATTGAACCTCTTCAGAGCAAACTTCGGGAGGCAAATCACTTTTATTGGCAACTATGACTATATTTTCAACACCAACATCATCTTTAATATATTTAATCCAGTCCTTAATGTGATCATAGGTCAGGGGTTTGGTAAGGTCAAAAACTATAGCAGCAACAGCAGCTCCTCGAGCGTATACAGGGACCAAACACTTGTACGCTTCTTGTCCAGCAGTGTCCCATACATTCAAAACGATGGTCTCCTCATTCACAGGAACGCTGACTGAAATTGAAGTAGCTGAAACAGTGGGAGTAACTGGTGACGTAATAAACTGATATTTATTCAATAATGTGGTCTTTCCAACACTAGCATCTCCTACAAATACAACTTTATTCTTGAAAGTGGGATTGTTTGCCATCTATGACGTAAATTACTAATCGTCATGGTGTCTCTTCAGCCATTTACTTTCGAGTCTCTCTGGGAATTTAATAGGATCAATATTGATAAGTGGACAGAGACATTTAGTACCCAGTTCTACTTGTATTATATGTTGAAGTCACCTGCTTTGAATTGGATTGCTGAGAATAATTCTGGGACAAAAGTTGGATATATTATTGGTTCTATGAAAGGAAAAGCCGAGAAATCGATGGGACATGTTATAGCATTGAGTATATGCGAAGATGAAAGGAGATTGGGTTTGGGCTCTCAATTAATGGGAATTCTTGAGCGAGTATGCGATAAGAAATACAAATCTTACTGTACAGGCTTATATGTGAGACCAAAAAATGAAGTAGCATTAAATCTATACAAAAAAATGGGATATATTGTATATAGAGTTTTATTAGATTATTATTCTCATCCCAAAGAAGATGGATATGATATGAGGAAATCTTTGTCATCAGACACTCAGAGAATTAATATGATTCCAGTCCCAGATCCAGTCCCATACTCCAATGAAGACTCTGATAATGAGTAAAGTTTATAAACCAATTTACATTTTTACGAAAAGTGACATTATTGGTGAAAAATGATCCGAAAGTCTGCACCAACTGATGAGACTGCCAGATTAAAGGAAATGGTTGAAAATCAGCTTCACAGACTACTATGTCAGTTAAAAGACTTAGATGAATTGAAAGATCAGTTGACTGAAGATGAGATTCGCGAAACAAGATCAGAGACAATGGATGAATTACGTGAATTTCGTGATTCTTTGGATCGAATGGTTGCTGGTGATATGACTCTAATGACCGAACTTGGAGCTATGCGACTTGCTATTATGGCTGCTATCAATGAAGCCTTTAAGACACCTGATGTTATTAGAATGTTTGGAGCCAGAAGAACTGATGAACTAAGGAGCAGTTTAGATAAACTCAAAGAAGCAATGCATTTAAAGAGCATTTCGAAATCTCAATATGAGGAGAAAGCCGTTGAAATACTTACAGCTCTTAAGTCTCTGAATGAGTCACTATCAGATGAAGATGCAGCATTCTTGTCAAATCAAATGGCTCACAGATTTAGTGATTTCAAGGAGTCATCCAATAATGTTAGCCAAGCACAACAAAAGACTCTTATTAACAAGTTCGGCAATGAGGCAAAAACAGTTGGAATCAACAAATAAAGAAAAACTCTGTAGATTTTTAATGAATGAAAAGTTTAAATTTATTCTAGATTCTAATTTCACACAGATCGAGTCGATTAAAGATTGCGAAACATTATTCTCTCGTTTTGGTGTTGATAATATTGACTCTTTGATTGAAAACGTCGAATCTTTATTATTAATACCAAAAGTTGGTTGTTTTTATTCCATTAGCTCTTCAATCACATTTCTTCTATCTCGTTTATACCAAATTAATGGTAATATGAAAAAATTTATTCAATATTCAATGATTTCGTTGTCATCAAATTATTCTTCATTTTTAAGTTCATTGCATAATCAATATCATCTTAATGCCTTGTTTTTAAGCGATTCAATGTATTTGGATTTGACAGGTGTACCATTTTTGCCATTTGAGTGTTCATGGGTTTTCAATGGTTCATATGTTTCTCCTTTAAGTGCAATTCCTATAAAATTATATATAAAATCGCATATTGATGTTACAATGGATGCATTAAGTATTAATTGTGAACATAGTATTACTGGTAAACAAATTATGAGAGTATTAGAGGAGAAATCAATTGTTCCAAAAAAGAATTATGGTTTTGAAATTGTGATTCCGATACAGGAGCCTGGAATACTATCTATCAGTTCCATTATTCTTACAATATCCAAATTAGAGTTATGTATTCCTTGCAGAAGAAAGATCGGTAATAATATCGAAGTAATGAGTTATGAATCCGAATTCAAATGTTCTATTACTTTACCAACATTATCTATTACTAATTCTCCATATGAATTCATTATATCTTGCGAGAACATCCCCCCAGACGTTTTGAGTTCCAAAGTATTGGTTACTCATAATGCTTCTCCAAATGACTTAATATTCTACAATCAAGAATTTGGCTCAGCGCAAACATTCAACAGCCATATAGATACACTAAAAACGAAATGTCAACTGCTATGTACGAAGAAAGGTACTTATGATTTTAGTATTCAAGTCAGTTTGTTTAATGATCAAACTGCCATTAGGGTAGAAGAGAAGCATAAAATCCGCTTTATTGATCCATTTTCTGTTAAGTTCAACATATATGACACGGATCGCAAACCATTTTCTTTGAAGACAAAACCTTTCTTATACTTAAATGCCGAATACTTCATTACTGCCACATTGGAGTATAATTTGCCAACCAGTGCATCACTCAAGAGTATTGCTTCTGAATTTTTTCAAGGAACAGAATTTTCCATGCTTCCAATTGATATTCCAATGGATATTGAGCAAAATGAGGCCATCACCGCTGTTTGGCGGTTTCAAGCCACAAATGCCGAGATTGGTTCCATTACAATGACATATTCATTAGATGGCAACGATTATCATTTCAAAGCTTTAATGCCAACATGTAGTATTATCGATTTACCATTTTCTGTCGCCACTGTTTTCTCAGATAATATATTTGCCAACGTTGAATCAAACATCACCATAAGCATCGAATCTAATATACATGAACAAACAGAGTTTTTAATCCTCATTCATTCGTCTGACTCCATTGAAATTAAAAATCCAAGAGTTTGCTGCACAATCCAAGGCAAATCGTCCATAACAATCCCATTCTTGCCAATTAATGATGGCTACCTAACATTCCCCGAAATAAATGTTTCTCCTCAAAACACTCTGATCGATTTAACGTGGAGGTCAAGATATTTTATTCAAATCCGAAAATCAAATAATCGGTAATACATATCACTGGCTTTGAAAATTGTGATGAGTGATAGATTTCTATACTTTATACGAAATAAATTCCAATAAAAAACTGAAACGGCTAAAATTTTCAGAGGATTAAATAGTTTAATCACAATATATTCTATAAGTTTCTCGCTCATGAATCATCGAATCACAAAACAAGAAATGGTCTCATTTGAAAAAGACTTATTCACAGAAGCCAGCAACGAGTATGGGACATGGAGTTATGTTTCATGCCGAAAAATTGACGCCATTATTCCAAGGTTTCGAAAAATCGAAGCTAACCAGTTTGTGAGTGATATTGTTGAGAAAATGCTTGATCAATCTTCGAATACATTGACAAAATACAAATTATCTCAGCTTTGCAGTTTAATTGCAATGAAAAAGCTTCCCCAGTTTGCGGAATCGTTTTTGAACCTTAAAGAACCATTGGAAAAGTTTATAAGTACCACAGAGAAGGCGCCTTTGATTGACGCAACAGTTAACTATATCAGACCATTGATATCGATTGAACATACAGATTAGGAATCAATATGTTGAATAAATGTTATTTATATATGATTTAAGCAAGTGTATTTTATGTTTGCGGGCATTTTTTTTATGGAACTAGTATTAAAAAAGGAAGGATTTGAAGAATTGAAACAAACAGGAAAACTTGATATTTCTGGTTCTACAGCGCATATTTTTAGTATTTTAAACTCATCAGTTTTGAAAAACTATGTGAATTCGATCAAGATTCTTGACATAAGTAATACATCGGTTTCAAATGCCAAAGGATTTCCAAAAATGCCAAATATCAGATCATTTATTGCTGATTTTACATTTTTCGACACTTATGAGAACATTGATTGTATTTATGGTGTATCATGTGTGTCTTTTCTGAATACTCCAATATCACGCGAGAAATGGTTTCGTGAATCTTTAGCTCTAGTTTTGGGCAACTCATTAAGGAGTATTAATGGAAATCAATGCAGAATTTCTTTAAGCAGATTCCCAAAATGTGTTCGTGATTTGATAATAAAGGGATGGAAGATTCCAGATGGAATGATTTCTGAAAATGACATTATTACAGCTTGTAATGAATTTGGTATTCGGTATGTAGGTTCTCCAAAAGAAACCAAAATGGAATCCTCAATTGATGATGTTATTGAATCATATCATCAGAAACAAAGATATATGTTTGATCTTTACAGCAATATGCTTTCATTAAATTACAAGGCCGAAGAAGACCAACAAACAATCTTTGATTGTGATTATTCAACCACTGATTGATCACTTGTCTCACCAAGTTTGGATTTTAAAAACTCGCTTAATGTTGACAGTGTAGTTTTTTGTAGCAAAGAAACCTCTAATGGCTCAGTTTCTAAAACATTGAGCGAGGGCTCTTTGTCTTTGATCAGCTGAATTACCTCCAGGATAATCTTCTCATCCTGTAAAGAATTCACCAAATCCGCCAAAGCTGCCCTTTTCTCATTATCCCATTTGATTACCTTCTCTTTGGGAGGCTTTTTCGTAGTTTTCTTTTTAGAATTCGTCTCACTGGTTTGCTGGGAACCCTCTTTTTTGGATGTTTTTGACGAGCCCTTTATCAAATTATATAACTGCTGCTTATAATAACTAAATTTTAATCTCCAAAAAGAAAAATCTTCGTTTTCTCGCACAATAAATATTTCTCCAGTCCATCTCCTAAGTTGTTGTGCCATTTGATACATGGCCGAATTCTGGGAATATAGAATACAAGCATTATCCCATATTAAATTAACATCATATAATACACCAGATCCATCCTCATAACCATTATTCTCTAACTTGCGAATTACATTGTTCAATCCAATATTATTATGCACTTTCGACATGCTGGAATCATCGGACAAAGAAAACGGCTCTAAAAAGAATTTGGTTATGCTATATTTCAATAACTTCTCTATATATGCAAGGTACTGCTGAACAAGGTATGGAGATAGAGACATCCTTGACGATTAATAAATCCAAATGAATAACAGCCCTGTAAAAGCAACCAAATCTACTGATTCCAATACATTTGAAACCACTAATTCGGAACTTGATGAAAATCTTAGGGTAAGTCATCCTCTTAGGCAGAGCTCGGTTGGAACAAACGGAATGTCCTATACTATTACCCGACACCAGTTTGCCCAAATGATTCAAGACGATGTTAAGACGCGACCTAGGTCTTCCTTTGAAGGAAGGCTTAAATACCAAACATTTACTAGATCGGGACAAAGAATGTCTGCCTTTGATTATGCCGACAAAATTGTTTCTGGAAAAGGTGTATCTGTGAGTGATCCCAATCTCGCTGCTGATATAATTGATGAGTTAAATGCGAGAAGAGTTGCAGCAATGCAGAATAATGAGTTTCAGCTATGCAAAAAGCTCAGGAATGCTATTGATTCTGTCAGGCTTCAGTATAGGCTTAATGATAGACAGAAACTATACGAAACAATCATATCCAAACTTGAAGAAAAGCACAAGGTCGCTCTGGATGAATTAGAAAGTACAAAAACCATTTGGAAAGACAGAATTAATGTTTTTGAATCAGAACACAAAGCCCAAGCGGAAAAGATCAAGTCTAAACATGAGCAAGAACTTAATGATTTCAATGCATATTGGAAAAATCCTGACAACAGCAAATACTTTACACATCGAAGTGCTTATTCCATTCAACAAAGAGCAATTGAGCATTATATGTTAATCAATGAGTATTATGAAGCAGCAGAAAAACAAAATAAAATTAATTCAATTATCGAAAAGAAAGAAACAACCGAGCAACTGAAGAGATTTGAAGGAAAGTACCTCGAGGAGAAACAGCAACTTTTAGATGCACAGACTAATGATTTAATGCAATTTGAATCCGAGGAAAAAACCAAATATGAAATTCTACTTGTCAATGAGAAAGAAGATATTTTAATCAAACAAAGAAGAGTTGATGCATTATCCAGGATCCTTGAAGATGAGAAGGATTTTGGAAAATTCGTAGCCAAAAGATATAAATGCCCAAAAGAAAGGGTGCAACCTCCGACAGTCACCAATTTTGGTGGAATTGACTTGCCGGCCTTAACAAAAGGGAGATTGGCACCAATTGGTCATGAGGAGATGCATCAAATCAAGAATAGATCATATGTATCACCTCTTTCATTACCAATATTGAATAGTAAGGTTTTCATTTCTAAATTAAAGCCTGAAGAAAAGATGTAAAAGAAATATACTTGTGTTATTGACCCAATATGTCTCACTTAACTTATATTTTTAGTTTCATTATCCAAAGAGCCACCCCATCACTAACAGGTGGATACACATATTATGAAGATTATCCAGTGATTATATTTTGGGCGCACACATTGATTTTTTCATATGTTTTCTTAATACCACTATTACTTTTATATATGACACAAAGCCATGCATTATTATTGCTCCATCCTATTTTAACATTTGTTATCTGGTTTTTTGTCAAATTGATTAATTATTTAATACATAATCAGTTTGATGAAGAGAGTAGAACAAAAGATGCATTTGCATCCACCCCAATACCACAAATAGTTGAAAGGGTTGTTCCTCCTTTTGGAATATCTCCTGCGATATGGAACATTAGAGATCGAATTACTGATTTTAATAATGTTGATATCAATACAATGGTATCCGAACTTATTGAACAAGGCTACAACCCAAATGAGTTATTTCATTTTTTTGAAGTATATCAATCGGGTCAACTTTCGCTATATGTCCAAGAATCTGTAAATGAATCTCAGCAAGTCCATAATCCAATGACAATCAAGATTTTTGGATGCTCTTTTGTAATAAATTGGACAAGAAATGACATGGAAAGATGGTTTGACCGACCCTATAGTAGTTTAGAAGTCTTTTTTGCTCCACTTCTAGCAATGATATGTGGATTATTAGCTTTTGTGAATGCCACATTCGTTACTTTTAGTACTCGAGCCGTTCTTATATTTTCTACTGCTTCTGCACAATTTTCTCTTTTAAAATCTCCAAACCCTGATAGTTCCTCAACAACAATGCAAGATCCTTTTACACCATACTCTAGAGCTTTTCATCTAATATTCTATCAATTTTTATTTTTTTTTATAAGATATTTATCTAATTTATCATGGGTTGCTACTGCTGATTTGCGCCTATTTAACACCACTGTTAGTTTGTCTCTTGTTCTTAGCATTATTTCGGATATTTTAAAAATTGTAATCATGTGTTTCCCCATTTTAAATATGATTGGAGTTATTGGAAGTCTTGTTTACTCAATATTTAGCTCCATTGAACTTTTAAGGTCATACTTTATTGGTAAATACGGAGCCGTCAGTTTTAAGTATTCTATTGTAGATTTTTTATTTGAAAGTGTACTAATTTTGATACCAACACTACTATTGTATTTTTCCGAAAATAATAGTTTTCTCAAACACTTTTCTTATTCATTATGTGCATTATTTGGAGCTTTTCTATCAAGTTTTAACTGTTGGCCATATCTATTTAAGCTCCTTGGTTTAGAAAAGAATACTTATGTTGTTCCAAATCATTTTAGTGCTGTTACACATTTTTTATTATCTGCTTTACCATCATTATTTGTAGGTGTTGCTGTCTTTTTTTTACTTCAATTTGATTTTGTAGGAAACCACATGTCGGTGTTTATATCATCATGCTTTGTATTTTCTTCAGTATTCATTTTTCAGTTCTTTATCCCAAATCTGACAACTAGATTTCCATTTGGAAAGCTCTCAAGTCCTGTTTTTAGACAAGAAAAGGCTTATAAGTTAGTTTTCAAGATTTCTCTTCTTATTGAAAGGTACATTTTAATTCCATTTAATATATCATCTATAATTGCTTCAAGTAAAGGGTTTTCTATCGGATTCCCTGTGTTTTTTGAAAAAATTCTTACATCTACAATAATTATGGGGATCACATGCATCTCGTTTAAGGATCCTATACGCTTTTCTCTTGTTTTAGTAATGAATAATTTTTCCAAAGATGCATCTGGTTTTTTATTGTTTCAGACATTTATCTACCTAATTGCTTTCATGAAATTGCGAGAATTGAATAATAAACTTGATTATGTGAAAATATATAGCTCATTTCACTCTGTGACATCTGTATTTCAGGTTATTGTTTTAATAGCCAGTTTAGCTAATATTCAGTTTTCTTATTTATCAATTATTGTAGCGACAATTTTGTCATCACCATTAATTCCATTTTGTGGTTACTCCATTTTTTTGCCTTCTTACCCACGACCTTCAATTTTTTGGTTTGAAACATCATCATTTGAGTCAAAACCTGGTGATTCATTGTTTTATAAATCTTTGAGTGATTCAATTACTGATAGATTTGCGAGTGATATTGCTAATGGTTTACTGACTATGCCACAAGAGAATGAATGCTATTTAATTTTTGATGATTATTTCAACGCAATTATTAACATCATATCAACTGGTGTAGGATATGTTGTTTTTCAACTTCGTGGATTAGAAGTTAGAGATCAAACGCTTTGTCATCGAAATGAGTTACAATTCATTAGATCTAATTACGAAAGCGCAGAGGAAATTAAGTATTTTATGATAGAATCTATTATTAATGGACTTACTACCCCAATATGGAGTTTTTTAGATCAATTGTTTTCTTTGTTATCACTGCCGAATTCCCTATCTAAAAAACAAAGGTCATTTGCAGAAGGATGCATATGGAGACCAATTCACGAAAGTTATTATTTAGATATGTATTCTGTAACTTCAAATCGTTTGGATTTGATTTTTCCAGACAAACAAAGGCAGCAATATATACATCTCAATCTTATCAGGGTGTTGACATTGTCATTATCAGAATCTGATGAAATTCTGGTACCTGAAGCTTTGATGGAGATATCATCTAATGAAATTATTGAAATGGCAATACCATGGATTGAGTATCATGAAAAGATGCCAATGAGAAATCAAATCTTGGCAATAGCTCATGTAATGATTGAGGAATTGAATGCAATTGCAGGTGGATTCGATTGGAAGGTTTTCAAGTATTTTACTTCCACATACATGAATATGCAGAATTATTTATGGATTCCTGCTTTGATTGATGACAAACTGATTAAAAGCTTTCGTTTTGCTATCAGTCTCGCTGTTTTTCAAGCAAGTGATTCTCTTCCTGAAGGAATCCAAGAATTATCTTCTTTTATCCTGGGAAAGATTAATCAGGTAAATATGATGCCCGAAACAGAGGCCCTTTGGCCAAAGCTCATTGAAAACAAGGCCAAAGAATTGGAAACGCTGAGACAACTTCAAGAACCAGAAGGAATGATTATAAAATACTATAGGTTTATTAGAAAAGAACAACCTTATCAATTAGTCCAATTGAATGGTGAGGCAGTGAGAGGGATATGGGCAGGACAAATCACAGAAACAGTGTTCTTAGAATCAACAAACAGAGAAAGATCAAGCATCCAATTCAATTTTTTTACTCTGCGAAATATGATAAGCCAGTCTGCCAATTCTCCAGTGGGCTACCCAGAAACTGTGTGCCCGGTTTCTTTCAGTTATTCGAACACACTTATTTAAATCTTGTTTTATTGGCCGTTTATTATTATTCATATGTCGGACGATTCACCTTTATCCACACCGATCCATAGCGAAGGATCTGATTCTGAAAACGAAAATGGCGTTAGAAATACCAGTTTTGGGGATAATATGCAAAGTGAGCCTGATGGCGAAGATCTATTAGATAATGCCCATAAAGATTACAAGGCAATACCAGAACTAGATCGTTATGATACTGAGGGGCTAGATAATAATAACAATTTTGAACCACTAACAGAGCAACAAAGACTTGAAGCCGAATTAGAAATCCGACGCCGTTACCAAGCGGCTAGGGGACCAACAGATCTCGGTTGGGATTCAGATGATGAGATAGCAATTTTGGGCAGAAGAAACAGAATGAGAAGACAAAGAGAAGGAAGTGAACTTGATCCTCTGGAAGAACTTTTCGCTGTTGATAATCAGCAACCCATTGAGTTTCAAGAAGTTACAGGGTCTTTACCCACCTATTTAGAAAAAGCAGAAGTTAGACGTGAAATTGGAAGAAGATTTCAAGACTTTTTGGTGCATTTCAAAGGCAACGACAAAGAACCATTGTATATCAATAAAATCAAAACAATGTGTTCGCAAAACTTGACCAGTTTAGAAGTTTCTTTCAGAGATTTATCTCGACATACACCAATGATGGGTGTATGGGTTGGCGATGCCCCAGATATGATGCTCAAAATTATGAACGAAGCTGCCTTTGCCCTAGTTACAAATTCTGCATTATTCCCTGATTTTCAAAGAATTTCATCAGAAGTTCATGTTCGAGTTTCCGAATTACCTCTTGAGGACAAAATACGTGATCTTAGGCAAATGCATCTCAATTGCTTGGTTAGGTTTAAAGGTGTTGTTACAAGAAGAACTGATATCATGCCCCAACTCTTATTGGTTAAATGGAAGTGTGGCAAATGTTCTGAATCAATAGGTCCTTTTCAGTGTACAGAAGAAAAACCAGTGCCTCCTTCATTTTGTCCATATTGTGATGCCAAGGGAGGATTTCAGATTGATTCAGCCTCGACTGTATATCGAAATTATCAAAGACTTACAGTCCAAGAATCTCCTGGTTCTGTTCCAGCTGGCCGCCTGCCACGCTCCAAGGAAGTAATTTTATTAGCAGATTTAGCAGATTCATGCAGACCTGGTGAAGAAATTGAAATTACTGGAATTTACAAACATATAATGGGTATTAAGAGATCAGGATTCCCAGTGTTTTCTACAGTTGTCGAGGCCAATCACATCCTGAAGAGCGGAGACAAATTTTCCTCCATTAATAATACAGAGGAAGACGAAAAGGCAATCATAGAACTTTCTCGTGATCCGAACATATCTGATAGAATTTTCTCTGCAATTGCTCCATCAATTTTTGGACACAAAAACATTAAGGCAGCAATTGCTTTATCTTTGTTTGGAGGCACAAGAGTAGAGTCTCCTGGAGAACACAGTGTTCGTGGAGACATAAACGTATTACTAATGGGAGACCCTGGTACAGCCAAATCTCAATTTTTGAAGTATGCCGAACAAATTGCACCAAGAGCTGTATTTACATCAGGCAAAGGAGCAAGTGCTGTAGGTATTACCGCAGCTGTTCATCGTGATACTATGTCTGGAGAGTGGACATTAGAAGGAGGAGCCCTTGTTTTAGCCGATGGAGGTGTGTGTATTATTGATGAATTCGACAAAATGAGTGAAAATGATCGAACTGCACTTCATGAAGCTATGGAGCAACAAACTATATCTATTAGCAAAGCAGGTATAAATACTGTCCTTCAAGCACGTTGTTCTGTTGTAGCAGCATGCAATCCAGTTAGAGGTCGTTATGATCAGTCATTAACATTTACCCAAAACTCTGGTTTGAAAGATCCAATCATTTCGAGATTTGATACCATATTTGTTATCAGGGATACTGTTGATTTATTAGAAGATGAAAGATTGGCAACATTTGTGGTGAAAAATCATCAAGGTTTTGATCAGCCCTCAGGTGGTATTGAACAAGATCTTCTTAAGAAGTATATTTCTTATGCTCGAAGGAATGTAAGACCACATTTAACTGGTGTTGACAAAGACAAATTAATCAACTTATATACAGACCTAAGAAACCAGAGCGGTTTCACAGGAGGCCAGTCTATTGTTGTTAGACATTTAGAATCTATCATTAGGCTTTCCGAAGCACATGCAAGAATGCATCTCAGACCAAATGTTATAGAAGACGATACAAATTTTGCAATCAGATTAGTATTAGATTCATTCATATCCACACAGAAATATGCTCATAAGAGGAACTTAGAGAAAAGATTGAGCAAGTATTTAGTCTACGGAACAGATAAAAACGATGTATTAATGCATACACTTCGAACAATGGTTCAAGATAAAGTGGCATTTATGCAATTACGTAGACAAAAGAATGATATTAACGAAATAATGATCAAGAAATCAGAATTTGAAGCTAGAGCAAGAGAAAACAATATAGATACTATCAAAGGATTTTATGATTCAAAACTGTTCCGTGCAGACTTCAGAGAGACAGAGAAAGAGATCGTTTATAATCTACCTCAATAAAGATTAAAACTCCGTTTAATCATAATTATTTCTATTGAATTTTTGAATGCTATTTATATTTTTTTCAAAAGCGAGCTGTCAAAATCATTTGTAATATTCATAGAATCTTTTGAATTTTGGATCTACGAAGTAAAGAATCTGGTCAAATTGGTTAATTTATTTCATGGAGAATCGAATTGGTAACTACATTTTTGAGAAAGTGATAGGGACCGGTACATTTGCATCTGTTAAGCTTGCTCGTAATGTTATCACACAGAATTTGGTGGCTGTGAAAGTATTGCCGAAGGATAACCTTGTTGACTTAGATAGTCTTGCTAGGTTCCAAAGAGAGGTTAATTTATTGAAGGATTTGGATCATCCTTTGATTGCAGAGTTCTATGAATTGCTTGATGACGATTTTAATTTTTACATCCTGATGGAATACGTTGCTAATGGAAATCTTTTGGATTTTGTTAATAACTCAGGTGAATTGTCCGAAAAAGATGCTAGGCACTATTTTAGTCAGCTAATTTGCGTGTTAGAGTATCTCCATGAAGAAAAAAGTATTGCACATCGAGATCTAAAAGCAGAAAATGTCTTATTAGATCGTCACAACAATATAAGGCTAATAGACTTTGGTTTAAGTAATATTTTTACAACTGGAAACCCGATGCTGAAAACTGCGTGTGGATCACCAGCTTACGCTCCACCAGAAATGATTAAAGGTGAAAAATATGATGTAATGGCAGATATTTGGAGTGCAGGCATCCTTCTCTACGCAATGATCATGGGTGAGCTACCTTTTGAAGATGATAACATGCAAAGACTGCTTCAGAAGATTGTTTATACCGAGCCAAAGTATCCTTCTAGTATTTCCCCAAGCCTTAAGGACCTTTTTCAAAAGATCTTGACAAAAGATCCTAAAGCACGTGCCACAATATATGAAATCAAAACTCATCCATGGTTCACTGGATTTGGTCATAATCACTTTTTTGATAATCAGATCAAGCAGAACCCATTATTGAAGATTTTTTGTTCTGATAATGGAAAACTTTTAATTGATGAGAATGTAATTAATGAAATTCAAGAGTATGGTATCGATACATCAAATCTTGAAAATAATATCAAGCATAACAGATATGATCATGTGGTTGCACTATACAGAATGATTAAAAAAGAAAGAATCATCGAAAACATGAGAACTCTTTCTACAGAGAATGAGCAAATGAGCAAAAAGACTGCTGGAATTGTTAACCAAAGAATGTTAAGAGTTCCACTTCCGGCTCTAAGAGTGAGTACAACTCGAAGATCAACTGAAATGAGTTCTCCTATAAGATCACCTTCACCCCCTGTCCCAGAATTTCCTGATAAACCTTCTTCATGCCCCAATAACCCACTTCCTTTACAATCGAGCCCTCCATCTCAGAACACAATCAAGATTCTAACACCAGGTGGAGTTGTTAATTCATCCCAAAGAAAAATGTCCGCGAACATTGTCTTATCCTCTCCAATCCAACTTAGAAGAAGGTCAAACTCAATGAGAGAAGGAGGAAAGCCTCCTATCCCTCTATAAAGATGTTTTATCTATTTTGTGTCTCAGAGTTTTATGAACGAAATCAAAGCCTCGTTTTTCGATGAGTATTACAGGATTGTTTTAGGAAATTCTGAAACTCTTTACGATATCTATTGTGATAATTGTGTGATTTCCAGGATAAAAGGAGTTGAAAAAGAAACATTTACCAAATCTGATTTTCCAATCAGGGATTTTTCTCCCTTTGAATCTAAAAGCACAAAAGTTAAATGTTATTCTCAAGATATATCAACACATGAAGGATATTATATTATTAACACTTTTGGTTCATACGAAGCGAATTCTATTCAGAAGTTTTTCTCTCAAGAGTTTGTTTTGAAATGCATATCATCAAAGTGGTATATAGAGAATGATATATTTTTTACCTATGAATCAGGGTCATCAAAGCTATGCGGGGCTGAGATCAATGGGAATGACTTATCGGCACAGAAGAGCGAAACCAATGCTCCAACGAGCAATCCATATCTGAATGTTAATGGATTCACATTTCGTCAAAATAGCCAAAGTTTTTCAAGAAACCAAGCACCATCTTCATATGACTATGACAGAGGATACTCGCCACGGAAAGCAAAACCAGAAAACCTTGATCCAAGAAAATCAATTACCATAATAGATCTCCCATCAAATTACAATGGTAATGAAATTACATCAGTATTCGATAAATTCGGTAGGATTAATAGAAGATTTTTCACACATCATAAGGTATATATAGAGTTTGATACCCCAGAGATTAAAAACTTAGCAATTAATAATCCACCAGTAACATCTTTCGGGTTTTCTCTTAAGATTGAGGATGGTGTGTATAAGGATAGATTTAATTAGTTATGATCAATGGTACTAAACAAACAAATTAATTTGATACCAATTATTTACTTAAATAGTTTTATTGTCGATATGGGATGCTTGCGGATCATCAGTGTATCTTTCTGAGTTATCATTATCAAGAGTTTTAATCATGAACAAACATAAGATTAGGACATTACAAATAAATAAAATAAATGATCCTAACAATAACATCATTATATCAATTGATGATTTTTCACCTTGTATATCAGTGTATGTTTCTTCATGACTATTCATCAACGTTTCTTGGTTACTATTCACTGGTGTTTCATCAGGACTATTTATTAATGTTTCTTGGTTACTAATCACTGGCGTTTTCCCTGGGCTATTTTTAAAAGTATTGATTGATATAATTTCCGGAGTTTTCATAGGGAAAGTATTATAGCATGACAGTAATGAGAATTGAAATATTGAACACGATAAGTTCCCCAGGTTTCCAAAGGTGCCAATGTATCGATTGTGTTATTGTTTGATGTTAATAAACTCCATGTGGAAATAATACTTCCAAAATGAGAAATGAGTGAATTGGAAATCACAAGAGAACCAGAAGGCATTGAAATGAGAATTCCTTGATTTTCTGCATAATACAATGATCCATATCATGTGATCCTGAATTAATCGACACTGTTCCAGATAAGATTGGGCTAATACTTGTATATGATAATGAAACAGAATCACAATAAAACAAATCACAAATACAATCTGATGCATTATTGGAAAAGAAGGAACAAAATACACTATTAAAAGTATTAGGAGAATCAAAAACAAAACCAGACCTAATTTTTCGCAGAGTTCATTGAATGATTAGTAATAATAACTGTTTGATTTCCATTTTTCATCCATATTGATGTGCTCGCAGTTGTTGAATATGAACATAGAGATACAGAAACATACTCAATATGATTGTCTTGAAGAGCATTAAAATATCCAAAATTACATTGTCCGGAAATAACACATCTATTTGCACAAATCATCTTCAAATTGGAATTAATTGTGTTTTAGAAGTATATTGCCCCTCCTGATGTTGATGAACAATTGTAGAACATTGAATACAATATTTTCATTGAGTTAACACCATCTTTGATATATTCAACACCTCCATTAGAACCATAAACTGATGTTCTTGTGAAATTGCAATCTGAGATATCATAACTGGATTGGATATAAGATCTTCCCATTTCTATCTTATCATTTATTCATATTGATGAGGTAATAATCATATGAAGATGTTTCATTCTGTAGTAACAAATAATACTCAAATTTGTTTTCATGGAAATGGTTGACCATATTAGTGTCCCCTGTTTCAATTTTTGCATACCTTTCTGAACATTCTATTCAATAGAAATGTGATTTGGAGTCATTTTTTTCATACTCTATCAAAAAAACACAAATTTGAAATAATTTTCTTATAAATTTGCCTACTGTGGTTTTATCATTTTGTGTTTTATGTGGTCTGAAAACACTCATATTTCATGGTCAGAATATGTGGTTTATATTGTCAAGTTCAAAGAACTGACTCAAAAAAGCAATACATTTTCACTACTAAAGTAATAATTTATTGTTTTGGAATCCTGCTCAAAGACTGTCTCTTAGCTCTTGTGAGATTTTTGTCTGCTGTTTGTTGTGTAATCATTAGCTCTTGATCAACTTGTTTTCGCAGATTGGTATACTTTTCTCGTGATTCTTCGCGTAACTTTTTAACTCTTCTATATCTCTGGAGAAGCTTATCTTCTGATAAAAGAAACAGCTTAAGTTCGTCCCTATCAATGATTTCAAGAACAGCTTTTCTTGTACGAATATAATGTTCAATTCCAGGAGGCTGGACTAATAAACAAACACTTTTTGATTGAATTTCTTTGGGACCATTTGACGAAACATTATCTATCGAATTGGCAGTATCAGAAATACTATTTATCTTGCTATCCAAATTAGTGAGACTATTATTTGTACTATGAGAAAGTTTGGAAGTAAATGAGATAGTATGGCTAATTCTGGAGCCTATTCGATTTCTAAGATTCATGAAGCTTTTATCAAAACTATCCTGAATTGATTTAGTTTCTTCTGATCTTTTTTCTGCCTTTTGTTTTTGAATCTGATATTCTCGATCAGCCATTTCGCCATTGTTAACCATATTAAGGGTTTCATCATATTTATTCTTGAGATTTGAATTTGTATCACGAAGCTTTCTAACTAAAGATAATTGTTGTTTCTTGAAATTCTCAATAACTTTAATCAAATTGTCTCTTGGTTGGTGACATATAGTATTTTTTTCTTTTCGAAAAGTTGCGATTAGAGTCTTCATTGAAGAAAAAATAGGTTGGATATCAAGTTGCTTTGGGATTTTTTGATAACATGACATGATTTTTATAAGGTTTCTTTGATTTTTCTTTAATAAATCGATGTTATTCTTAATAAGTTGTTTTCTCCTTTCATTTCTTTGAGAGTTAATAGCTTCAATACTATTGGCCTCCTTCATTTTGGTTTCATACTCTGTTTTCGCCTCATTTATTCTTTCAACCATTCTTTTCGATTTCTGTTTATATATAGCAACGTTATTTGTAAGTTCATTCATAATTTCTTCCGTTCTTTCTGATTTCGACTTACTGAAATCACCAAACTTCTTGATAAGATTATTATAATCATCCAGCTTCTTAGCAAGTGCATTTGCTTGCTCAATAATTTTCGGATCAACAGGACCCTCATGCGCATTTCCAAGTATGATGTCTTCTAAATTCTTAAGCTCTTGTGCCTTCTTCTCAACAGCAATCTTCAAAGATTGTAGCTCCTCAGAGCTCTTTGTTACACTCATATACTGGCTATTTTTACCCTTGGAATGTTCAGCGAGGAAGAGTTGAAAATTGTCCAGGATCAACTGGCTCAGTTGAATCAAAGGAGGGAGAACCTGAAAGAACAGATCAAGACAAGGACAGAGCAAGTTAAGAGTATTCCAAGTTATCAAAATAGGCTTGAAGAACTTGAGAAGTTGAACAAAAAGGACGAAGAAGTTCAAATGAAAGAACTACAAAGTGCTACATCTGAGCTTAATAGTGTGAGAAGCGAGTTCAGCAAAAAAAAGAACAACTTTGACGATTCAAAAATCAAGAAAGCCGAAAAAAGTCTTGCAAGTTTAGTCGAGAAAGGCAAAAAGATTGAAGATTCTCTTAATGATCTTAGAACTATCGAGAAAAACAACAAGTCTATTGAAGAACCAATTGATAATGAAATTCTGTTTTTATTAAGTAGAATTCAACAGCTGAGCAAATTATCCCAACAGATTCCAAAGTTTTCGAAGTACTTGATGTCAATTAACGATAGTAATCAATCTATTGCATTGTCGCAGCACAAGATACAGTGTTTTGAAGAACGAGAAATCAAAATTAATACTTCAATCGATGAAAAAGAAGGAGAAAAATTGTCTAAATTAACCGAGTTAAGGAAGATCACGACAGAGAATAATGATTTATCTGAGATTATTCAACAATACGAAGCTGAGCAGATAGAGATATACAAAAAGTTAAACTCATTATCAATCAAGCTTCAAGAAGTCAATGATGGATTATCTAGGGAAAGAATCACATTAACAAATACTCTTTCTCGTGTGAAAAGTATAGATGATACTTATACTGAGAAAATTAATGATACCCAAAGAGAAATTGATTTGATTAATATCAGAATTGCAGAAGAACCAAAACATTTAAAAGATCAAGTCGAAGAAGTTAATATTCGGATTTCTAAAACAAATCAAATGAAAGAACAGATCGAAAAGAAGCTAGAGGATTTGAAAAAGGAGATTAGAGAAAGGTTTTCAGAATCAAATGATGTAACAACGTTAACTAATATGTTAGCTGAAGAATGGGTTCAACATCAAATAGTATTAGATCATGTTTCTAAATCAGAAAACACCCTCGGTACCATAGAAGCTGATATAGATAGGAAAAAATTTGCATTGTCTGAGATCACTGAAAGATTCTCTAATGTAACAAACAATAACCAAAAAGGTATGTTTTTGTTATCCTACATTTATGATACAGTTTTGAATGATAATAGGAAACTTGGCGAAGATCTAGTTTCTTTGCAAGATGACTGCAAAGTTTTGGAGAATGATTATGAATTATTAAAAGAGTTTTCTAATTCATATTCTCATCATAACATATAAGTATCTGCTGAGAGTTTTATCCATTCGATACCCAATCACCAGAATATCTCATTGATGTTCCTAAAAATTGTAGAGATAAATGAGACCCTCTGGGGTTTTCATTAAAAGATGTACAAAAGATTTAACAAGTGCAATGAACAATTTTTAGAAATAAATAATCAGGATATTGACAAACTCACATCTAGATGATAAAGAAGGCTTAAATATTCCTTTGATCATCTTTTGGAATTGCCGATTTTATCCTTCCCATTTAGTATGAATACGTAGTAAGTTCCCTATGGCTCTCAACAAATTATTCCATTGAACCTTCTAAGAACTCTTTTCGAATAGTTAATATATTGTTTTCTAGGCTTAGTTTTAATTGTTCAAATTTCTCAATTCTTGCCTCGAGCAACATTTCCTGGTTCTTTAAATCTGTATAATCGTTAGATAAAGGAAGCATACCAATATCATCAATAAATTGATCATCATTTAGTGAATAATAAGAATTTTCCATATCTTTTATGAAATTCTTCTCCTTATTTTGCAATTTGCTAAGCTTTTTTGTTAAAATTTCTCTTTTTGCCTTTTTTTCATTGATCTGTTGGCTCATCATAGAAAACTGAGCTTCGGTTGCTTCAAACAGCGTATCAAGATCATGAGATATCTTTTGTATATCTCTAATGCATTTAAATTGCGTATCTCTCTCTTTTTTAAGCCTCGCTTGTTTCTTAGATAGATTTTCTATATATGATGTTTCTTTCATAGAGAGCTCTTTATCAAGCTGAGTTTTTTCTTCATCAATTTTTTTTTCAAATTCCTTATTTCCATTGTTTAATTCTCTCGTCCGTTTCTCCAATTCTTCAAAATTAATAGTATATAATTTTATTCTATCTTTTTGCTCCAAAATCTCCTCTTGCTCCTTTTTTATTTGGCTTTTAAGAGTATCGATCTTTTTCTTAAGTTGATTCTGTTCGGAAGAAGAGGCTCTTTTCGCAGACATTTTTTTGGTAATTTTACCCTAATTCCTGTATTTATTGATGATAATTGACACTGCTTCTGGCTCGTTATTATGAACAATTATCTTCTCTCTTGAAGGATTAATCATGTTTATCCAAGCTACAGAAGCTTTTAAAACATCTCTTTTGGATGAAAAACTACTTTTCATCAGAAAATCTTGAATCATATCATAGTTTAAAAATGATTCATCAAGTATTCCCAGAATAAATAATGATGAATGATTCTTGAATAAACTATGTTGGGAAGAAATTGATGTAATTAATGAAGTAAAACGAAGAATAAATACTTTTTTCAGGTCATTATTCTTGATAACATTGTTGACTTTCAGAATTAGATCATTAAGAAGATTTGTAGGAACAATATCGCTATATGAATTCACATTCAAACCAGAAATCTCTACAAGTTTTGATATCGATTCAACGGCAATTCTCAGTAAATTTATATCATTCTTGTATAATGAGGATATAATCTCGAATATTTTAAGACATTCAAAACATGTTGTTGACAAAATCGAGCTAGATAATCCAAAAGCTTCAATTGCTAAATAAAATAGAAGACATTGGTCATTGCATTGATCAATAATAGTAGTGAAATTCTGGGATACTTGTTCTAAAATTCCATTATTTTCGAATTTTCGAATCATTTGAGGCAAGAAAGCATAAACTATTGAGATATATCTTGAATCACCATTTATTGACATAATACATAAAACTAAGAGTATCATTTCACAAAAATATAAAATATCAACCCTTTTCAAAACCTCATCCAATAATTGTTTTAGAAAACCAATAATTTCTTTCATATTTTTGTTACAAACAGATTTAATAAAAGACTTAAGAATCAATTCAGTATCCATTTCAACAAAATATGAAAAGCCTTTATTGGCAGTTAACAAAAACTCGTAGTCAGATTTGATATTTGGATTCCATTTTGTTGCAAACTTAAAAACCATTTCACATTGTTCATATGTTAAATCGGGAAAACTTAATGAATCTTTTAATGGAGAGAAATTTGATGATAAATCACAGAATTGATGATTTCCACTAGAACACATTAGTGAGACTAATAGAGGCGGTACACCTAGCGTTCTATTTATTTTGAATAGTTCACAATCGAGGGAAAAAATAAGTAATTTTTTCATATTAGGCCCAATATATTGTTTTATTATTTTTTCATCTCTGACTCTGGATAAAACCATTGAAGAACAAATAGAAAAATTTCGATTTTCTATGTATTGAAATAATTTCTCCAAAACTAAATCTGGAAACTGCGTATAACACATATAGACAATATTTGATATTAACCTACATGGTTTTTGATCAAAAGACCATGCTATAATCTGTTGGACATTATCATTCTTGACATTAAATGGAATAATTGACAAAAACTCATTTATTATTGAGATTTCTTCATTACCATAGTTTATATATTTGTTAAAAAAACCATTAATACATTCCATAAACTCTGTATTATTTAGTTCAATATGAGTTACAGCCAAGGGAATTCTTATTTGTTTCCTAGGAAAATGCATGACAATGATCGAAAACAATGAATGAAATGATTGATACTCGATTTTTGAAGAAATGTTCTGATTTATAAATTCCCAAATTTGTGTTTCTGAGTTTGGGAAATAGGGAAACAATACATCATATTGAAAACGGAAACTAGGATATAACGACGAAATAATATTTGAAGCAATATAAATACCCAAAAAATTAGTTTTTCTATCTGGATATGACAAAAGTGCCAATGAATAACATAACAAAAAGCACTTATCATTAATTGGAAATTCCTCACACGAATTTAGAATATGAGTACCTAAATAAGGTAATTGTGATGGAGAATTTTTAAATAGTTCGAGTAAGATAACTTTTCTATGAGATTCGTGAGTTACAAAAACTTGCCAAATAACACCATAAATAGCATTTTGTTTTTTTTCATCAATTGGATCTACTTGAGATAGTTTAATCAAATACTTAACAATAACAATTGGATCTTTCTCAACTAATAAACTAATATAAGCAGTGAGACAATCAAAAAATATGAACATTTGATCATATGTGATACTTAAAAAACTGTTTGATGTCATAGTATCACATAATCTTTTGAAAAAACCATATTTACCCAAATCTTCTTTGGACTCAATAATTTTTTTTGTACGAAAAATTGTAGCTAGAATTGATAATTTAAGAACTTCAATTTGGGTTAAGAGAAAATCATTTCTTTTTTCTTCAAAAGACTTTATAATTTCTTCGAGACGTGGTGACAATTTTTGAAGAAATTTGGGAAACATTCTATGTGATGTCATAGAAAAAAGTATATATAACGAGGATGGATCAGATAAAGTCAACTTGCTAACAATTCTCTCCCATTGTTTTGGACTAATATTACTAATTGCTAAATAGATCTGATAGTAGTTCATTTCTTTTAGATATGATACAAAACTGAGGCTAATGTTGGTAAAATCATTCATAAAAGTACACATAACAACAAAAAATTTTGGTCCAAATTGTTTTTCAAATAATTTTGAATTATTAAAAACTTTAAACATTTCATCTGATAGAGATTTATAATCTTCATAACTTTCATTGTAGAGTATTTTGGATGAATAATATTCATTTTTTTCGCAATAATTTTTTATCCATTTGAATATACTAGATTTTTCCATTTTCCCAATCATGAGTATTAGCCTCTGAGTATAGGCCGCAATACGGCTGGACACATGAAAACGATAAGGAAACAAATTAATTAGTATATCTCTCATAATATAATAGTAAATTCGTTCATCCTCATGCTTTTTAGCATGCAATAAAGATAAGTTATTCTCAAAAAAAACATCCAGAGTTTCTAAAATTATGATTAAGCTCTGCTTATCCACAATTTTTTTTAGTTCGAAAATAATATGAGACATAAGCTTGTTAAAATGAGATATTTTAAATGAATTCTGATTACTCTTATTTAAAATATCTCCCAAAGATAGCAAAATTGGTTTTACAATTTTGAAATCACATTTTGATATCATTGTAGTTATTGAATCGAGTATTCCCTCTTGTTTTGTTGTATTATTGATAAAAAAATCAAGTATAAGAGGAGCAGCTTCTTGATAATATGGGAAATTTGGAGATAGAAATAGATTATAATGTTCTGAGCAAATCTTAATAATTGGACATTTTTGAGAAAATGACCCCAAGGATAAAAGAAATTTCAGTATGAAGTGTGTAGCATTTGTGTTCAAATTTGTATCAAGCATTGATCGAACCTTTTCATATATTGGATCTGGGGCCACTTTGTATAACATGTTAAATAATTGAACAACATTATCAAGTCCATTTTTTGCTGTCTCAGAAATCTCATCACCTTTAAAAAAAAATTCAATAATACCACTGCAATACTTATTGACATCCTCAATTAAATGCCCTTTGTATTTAAAGAAACATTTAAAAATGCCTACTTCTTTTGTTTCTTGTAAGCTAGCAATAATTTTATTCTCCTTTGCAGAGATTGATTTTTCATTAATAAAAACGGTAGACTTTATGATTAACTTCTGGTTATAAACAGAGTCGGTTTTTAGAGATTTCAGCCATTTCATTAATGATTTATTTGTGTCTTTATCTAATTCTAACTTTTTCTTAATCCTACATAATGATTGAATAGAAAAACGCATTAAACCATCATTTGTACCAAATTGTTTCATCATCTGATCAATAAATGTAGAATTTTCATAATAAAGATACTTGACATGCAATAATAATTGGGAGAATTCATTTAGATTTTTCGACATGATATATTCGTGAATAATATTGGAAAATCTTGGATTTGAAGATAACTTAATTAATATTTTGGCTATATTTTCTCCTTTATTCCCCTTTTGAATCATATAGAAAATCAAGATATTGAACAATGATTTATCAAATAAACAATTAACAAAACTATTTTTTGCCATATACTCATGAATAAACTCAAATGTTGTTTCCATTCGTAAAAGGATTTCCTCATGTATTTCATTTTTTGGAAAATTACGTGATTTTATAGCTTGAATAAATACTCTTATATCTTCACAGCTAAGAATACCAGAAGAATATGACATATAGTCAATGAAAGTTTGGAAATATTCATAAAAAGTTGAAGCTTTCATTTCCATTATTATTTCTCGGATTTGAGCCAATTTATACTCGATTTTTTCAATGGAAAACGCAGCATAATCACAAAGTTTTTCAAAAACACTATCTCGATAAAATGAATCGGTTATATCTTTGATTTGTGGTGTTATGCGATTAAAAAAATCATCATTCGGCATATTAATAACTTTCCCATATAAAAACAAGCTGTAAGCTCCATATTCAACAAAGGGTTTTCTATTATACATGAAGAAATTGACAAAATTTGGAGATGAATAATATGAACAAACCAAAATCTCCTCGAATGGCTTATATATCCAACAATGAAAAAAAAACTCGTAAATAATAAAAATTATGGCGTCAAGCAAATCCTACATATTTACTCATACTGTATTTTTGCTTATTATTTCTGCATGTTTTACTGTTTCTTTATTGACATCGATTAAATACAAGTGGTTTTCCACGATTTCCAAACTGTATTCACTCCCAATATCTTTTATCATTGGTTCATACTTGGGATCTCTATTAATATCGTTTATAGGGTATATTTCGGCATGTACTAACAATAAAATATGGATGTATACCTATTCAATATATATGTCCATACCAATGCTCCTCTTTATGTATGACTTGCACTTAATAAACCGAAGAGATTCATTTTCAGACAACCAAATGGTTTTTTATTATGGCTTTGACAATTTTTCTGCTCAGTTATTGAGTATTGAGAATAATTTGTCATGTTGTGGGTATAATAATCAAGATTACAATACTACAAAATGCATCCCATCATTAGAAACATGCACAAACGCTGCCCATATATTAACCAAGGACTTATCCAACAAAATCAAGATTATTAGTATAATTGCGATATCAACTTTTCTGATTCACATTATCGAAACTGTGTGCAGAGCCATATATAGCGACGAATCGTTAATAGATCAATCCGGAAGCTCTGTTTTTCTAAGGAGATTTGTTGATTAAAACTAAACGAATGTGGAATGATAAAGATGTGAGAGTATTTCCTACATCAAAATTTGATTTTTTTGCATTCTCTCATAAAGAGAAAGTTTTTTGTATCAAACCTGGGAAGATGTATATGTATAAAGAAGAATCTTGGGTTAAAAATGGAGATGTGAGTTCAATCGGCTCAAAAATCAAAAGTTTTACTACATCTCCATCAAAAACAAGTTCTATTCATCTTTATAAGTCTTATCCATATTTTGCAGTTCACCAAAATAAGGAAAATGCAAATCTTAAGATAATTCCGTTACCATTATCAAAAGACGAGGTTTCATTAGATTCAGATTCTCGTTATTATTTAAACGCAAATGGAAACTCGTTTTTATATTCTAATACTCCTTCAATTATTCCGGGATCATTCTTGTCATTGTTTTCTTCACAGGCCCAAAGTAAGATAAAAATCGAGTCTATTAATGGATTATCGGTAAGTGATTCTGGCAATGTTCTTGCTTTTTCCACAATTGATTGTTTTTTTGTTTGGTTTCAAGAAAACACAGCCCAGAGAGGGATTGGATATTGGTTTGATTTATCTTCGAATCCATTGTTTAACATTCAAATTGCTTCAAATATACCAAACTCGAGAATACAATTCCATGGGGCATACAATCAAAGGAAAACATTCACATTGAAACAAGCACTATCTCCAAACATACCCCAAAATTCGGCAATATCCCATCAAGATGTGTCTATTTTTGATAATCCCGATGAAGGCAGAGGTTTGATATGTTTAACAACAGTTCTTCCTCCTTCAATTCCGTATAATTCTCTTAATGTATTTTGCACAATCGGCAAGTTTGATGGATCTTCTATTTCTTTTTCGAGAAATGATATCTCAATACCTATATATGAAAGCGAGGTTGCACCTAATTCATGGTGGACTTCATGTTGTCGGATTTGTGTTCTTGTTGTCTCAAAATCTCTTATTATGTTGACCAGAGACCTAAAAATAATTCAATCAATTAATCTTCAAGACATTTTTCCAGAACCTAATCCAGTCGTGTCTGATTTATCATGGTCATCCTCAGGAAAATTTTTTGTGATTACTTCTAATCTCGGATCCATAGCTGCTATTTCAAGATCGGGGAAAAATTTGAAACATTCTCTATGTCATTTACCCGACTTTCATATATCACCAGTCCAATTACTGGTTTCGGCAGATTCTCATAATCCATATCAATTCATAGTGTACTCAAGAAAACATTGGAGAATCCTCAATATTAATTTGGATGGAAAAGATAATGAATTATCAACTTATCTATCATTAAGTTTCCCAATGGGATCGGCAAGTAGTTTTTATGGAAAGGCAATAATGGAAATTAGGAATAGTGTTTCAGGTGATTTTTATCATGTTGCCGAACTATTATACAATGCTAGCTATTTTCAAATATTTCCTCTTCAAAGCCCTCTCAGATATGAATTGCTCTCCTTATTGATTGTTGAAGGAAATAGAATGCTTGAACAGTCGAATGATTTATTGACATTTTTCTATATTAGATGTGTGTTAAGGGTAACATCAGTAGTTATTCCTGCTTATAATGCTATATTACATTTTTTAAAAAATTCGAATAGGCCAATAGATGAAATGCTTGCTTATATTATTGAAGATGAAATGAATAATGGAGATTATTTATTATCTCCATCTAATAACATAGAATCAAATATTACTCTATCTGAAGAGATTAATGAAAAAAATCAAATAAATCTAATGAAACCCCCGCCAGGCTATAATGTTGATTTGGAGTTACTTTATAATGGGATTGCCAAGTGTTTTCAGAATCAAGATATTTCTATTTTAAATGATATTAACTGTAATATTATGTTTTTTGTGAAGTTTTTGCTTAGATATGGTTGTTTTAAGCCAGCAATAGGATTAATGAAACACCCATCTGTCTATATTGATCACATACAGATGTTCCAAATAGTTCAAAATTTATGTGTTAATAATCCAGTTTTATTATATAATAGTTTAATATATTTTATTGAAGCTTCCCCTGAAGATGAAAATGAACTAAGAATTCTCTGCTCTAATTCTATAGTTGATCTTCTAAAGAATAAGATTATTGAATCAATACCAACTTCAAGCAACCCAAATATTAAGTTAATCTCTAGTTTTGTCGAAATTGAACACAATATTGAAGTTTACTGTCCATTAGAAATCCAAGAATGCACCGATTTTTGTGTTTTACTTGAGATAGCAATATTATCTTTGGATATAAAAAAGTTCATCAACTACATTGAGAAGAATGATATTGTATCAGAGCAGTATAAAACCGCCATAGTATTAATATTGAGGTTAGTATGGTTTGTTCAATGGAGATATAGAGCTATCAATGATTTATTGTCACTTCATCACTCAACCGACTCAAGCTTAAGGCTTTTAGGATTTCCTGAGTTTGTTAATAAAAATAAAGTAATGAAGCAAATCTCGAAAACTGAGCCATGCCATTTTTCTACAGAAATATATACTCATTATTGCCATTCAAATGGATCAATCGAAAATGACCCGGCTTTTGTAAATTTTAAAAAGAGCATGATAGCCTTCTTAAAACCAAGATCGTTTTCAAGGGTTCATAGTGCAGTTGTATCTTTTTACCAAAATAAACATAGTATTCCACAATCCAATATTCTATCATTAACCTTGCTATCAAGCCTTGTTCCATGGGCAAGATGCGGACTATTCCAACACATGTCTGGTTTCAAAAGTAGCAAAATGAATATTAGTAATTTAAGCTTTGAACAGTTTTCCTTTATTCGGGAGCATCCAAAAGAGATAATCAATAATACCGAAAACAATATATTAATAGAAAAAGAACCAATTAGCCTCATAACAGCTTCATCAGATTTAGAAGTTCCAAATAAAAAATCCATTCCTCCACCAACCCCAAACAGTGAGATTAAAGATTCTGACTCAATAATAGAAGTCTCATCTGTTGAACAAAGTTCTTCTCGCCGTTATAAAAAAAGGAAAAGGATAATCAGCAAAGCTAAAAGAGAATTAGTAATTGAGCCACTAGTATTAAAGAAAAAGACAAGAAAGAGAATTGCATATCCAGAGCCTCCATATTATCCTAATCCAATTGAAAATGCTTTTTATGAACCATATTTTAATCATTCTCAATATCACCCTATTTTCTCACAAGATCAATTTGTTCCAGAAATGGTTTATTCACAACCTCAGCCATTTTATCAAACATTTGGTCCAATTTGGGATGCTGATCCTTCTGACTTTAAATTATCTGAGAACAATACATCATATAGTGTTTCATCAAGTTGTACCCAAACAAAACCGGTGAATAATAACAGAGTTACCGCACAAACACAATCAATGGTTGAAATCCCTCAACATAATGACAGAGCCAACGAAAGTGCATGTTTCACACCTCAGAAACCTATTTTTATCATTACACACGAGTCGAAGGCAAAAAATGCAGTTGTTAAAAAAATACCTGAGCTAGAAGAATTATCTTCTGAGCTGTCTGAATTTGAAATGAGTGACAAACAAAAACCAACAAAAATTAATTTTGAACCTTTCAAAAAGGATGATGAGTTAGAAAAAAGGCTTCATAAGCTTCTCGATGATACAAAGTATAATATGGATCCTCCACTTTTATTAGAATCTCCAAAGTTTGAATATAAGAAAACGCCCGAAAATACAAAAAGAATTAGCTCAGAAATTCAAAACAGTATTATTTCTTCTAAAAAGAATGCAAATGCTCAAACAACAGTAAGTCATCAACAGTCTTCAGAAAGTGGAAAAGAATCATCTGGGGTGTTTTTAGAGACAGAAGAAATTGTACCCGTTAAGAAGCCAGAATTTTATCCACGGGTTGTATCAATGAAGCAAGAGAAAATTTTATCTGTATCGGAGATCCCAAAAATGTCGCAAAACAAGCCCACAATTATGGTCAAAGAAATCACAAATAGGAAATCAGAAAACAAGTATAAGTAAATATATTTTATTTTAAATTCCAGATTGGATAGCTTGTGTATAGAATTGATTGGTGTCCAGAATATTCCTTGATGTCTCTCGATATTCTAATGAGCAGTAATAACTAATCAATAGAACTAGGTTTGTTTTCATTGTATATGATGCCACAAAGGCAGCACCTGTGGTCATTAACTGTGAACTGACCGGCAAAACATATTGAATAATACAGTGAGGTAATACAATTACGGATACTAAAATAGTAATTAGTATTAGTTTTTGAGAATTCAACTGATTTGCCATCCATATTTTTAACAGAGAGCTGAGATAAAAGATAATGTATATCAGAGTGAATGTTTGTCTAATTGGAAGAGTATTTGGAACCTCTAGTGTATTCACATTTGGGATTTCGTTGAAAATCTTCTCCATGATAGAATATGCAAAATCTAAAACAATTAACAATATCATTGGAATATGTAGAGAATAAACAGATCGTATTGACACTTTATCAAATAAAAACATGAAATAAATCCGAGATGTGGCATCATAAAGGGAAGAGAGAATAATTTCCAATATCTGTGTATTAACATTCAAATAATTACCCCCGTGAAAAATGAAAGGAATAGCCTCACAAACACGAGCAAACAACGCAATGCATGAAGTAATAATACCATATTGTTCCCTTTTCGGAATTTCCATAATAAATTGGTTTGTTATTGAAGAAAGGATAAATGCGAAACAAATACTAATTGTTGATATTTCTAAAATCATTTTAAAGTCGAAAAACCTAAAGGTGCTGCATAGGGATAAAAGAGAAACATTACTATATTTTGGCACTTTAAGATCAACATAGCCAAATATACTAATATCTGTAAATGAATATCGAGAAAATGTGATGAGGGGAGTGTATCCATTTTTAGAAAACATGGGTTTCGAAACAGAAATTGTTTGAGCATTGTTGGTAGTAATTATAGGTGGCTTATCTAAATATTTATATGAAAGAGAGTAGTTAGCATGCATTTTTCTAGATTTACATGTATCATTTGAATATGAAAATATTAGATATGAATGAATCTCAGAACTCTGCGGTGTTAATTCAGGGAACGTAGTATCTATCGATGAGTGAAGACTAAAATAGCTAGTTTCAATAGGATTCTCAATGATCGAAAACATACCTTCAGTATAAACCAAAGCTAAAACAATAGGAATCAAATGAAATCCCAAAATGGCGATAAAAATGATTTTAGAATAAAAACTACTATTCAAATATTCTCTCTCTTCGGTTTCCTCATAGAGAACATCGGCTGGTTGATCCAAAGAACTCACCATAAAGTTACGATTATATAAACTGCCTTAGTTTACATGGCAGAAATTAATGAGTATCCCATGCTTAGCCACTGACACCAGCGGCAGAATGTTCTTTTGTTTATACAGCGAAAGTGGACAAATCACAACAGTGCATCAAGTTGAGCCCCAAAATATTGTAAAAAAGTATTATCCAAAAAAGAAATATGTTTTTGAAAGCAAAGCTGTCTGTTTACTTGACGATCCAGATCCAACAACCAGGTTGATTCCAATATATGATGTGCTAAATATTGATCTAACAACGAGAGAGACAACAATAAGGAATGGAAACCAGACCCGAGAAAAAATCCCTCTTAACAACCTTTTCTTCTTAAAGTAATCAAGTTTACAATTTTTAATCGTTCAACCGTTTGAACAAAAATGGACAGGACAAAAGAGTTTTTTCGATATTTAGCTGATACAAATGTGCCAATTTCTAGCAAATCATCTAGAAGACCCCAGAGTGGAAACTATAATAACGACACGTCGAAATTTGTCATTCAATCAAAGGAGATAAACCTGAGGCTTCAGAATTCGATGGTTTTAGTTCAGAAACTCAATGATTTAGTAAAGGGGGACAATGTTCTTGGTGAAAACGATGCTAATATTCAGCAGCTCATCATTCAACTTCAAGGAGAACTATCATTTGTTGAATCACAGATTAATGAACTTGAAAAATCTCCTAATTCTAAACAGCACACAGCATCAATGGCACAAACACTAAGGAAATCTCTAATAGAAGTTACAAAAGATTTTAAAGTTGCTATACAAGCTCGAGGTGAGAACGTACAGAAAGTCAACCAAAGGAGAAAACGAATTGGGTATATAACTCCAACGCCAAATGTTTATTCCACATCATACAATGAGCAAGAAGTTGAGATTCCAATGAACAACATGGATGTCGCAATGGAAGAGCAACTCAATGAAAGATATGATATGGTTAGGAGTGTCGAGACATCTGTTACTAAGATATCAGAAATGTTTGCTAAGCTTTCCGAAATTATCGCATCACACGATTATGAAATTGAGAGAATTGATCAAAATACCAAAGCTGCCCTCGAGAGTTTCAAAGAGGGGGAGAAGAACATTGAAGAATTCTATAACAAAGTCAAGAACAATAAGTGGCTCATTCTCAAGATTTTTGCTGTTTTATTAGTTTTTGCACTGATATTCATTCTAATTATGTGAAAATAAACGAATATATTAAAGATTTACTTCTTCTGTTTCGGGTTTGGCCTCTTCTTGAGTTGATGTCTGGGGATCACTATCTGCCAGCTGATCATACTCTTCGCCAATAACAGCAAATCCTCTGAGATTGAGGATAGCTCGGATTTCATCTTGATTCATTTTCGAAATATCCATTTGTTCCACAATTACATCTTGAGAATCCAAAAATATCAATGTTGGTTTCTTTGCTTCATATATAAACTCAATATTTGACATCCCATGTAGTGCACTGACAATTTTTCCAACTTCTGGATAGAGGCGAAGCCGTCTTTTAATTGGAATATCAAATCGAGCTTTAGAGTAGAGTTTACCTTCAACAGATGATTCAACAACGACCTCTTCATCTGCAATTTCATCCCAAAAATCTTTTTCGTCAGTTTCGGAGAATACAGAAATAGCGAAGAAGAAAACAAAAAACATTGACCAAAAAATCTGGATTCTACTCTATGTTTATTAACAACAATTGTTCATATAAATCTGTGCTTGTGCAATACCAAGGAGGATATTCACCTATTTCTTCAATATCCGATGACAGAAACTCGTGTTTATCTCGATTTTGATACTCATAAGTCTCAATTGCGGAATTATATGCTTCATGTGCTTCTTCTTTCGTCAAGTTAGAATATCCAACAATAAATGCCCCAATAAAGGTTGGGAATGACGGTCGGTTAATCCAATTTCGGAATATATTATCCCTTACATGTGATAGATGATATATCAACTTCCGAGTTGATACTATGAGGCATTGAGAAATTAGGTATAGATCATTAATAACAATATTCGTATGATATACATTTTCAAGAATAGGTAATATTCCAGAAAAATCATAAAAATCTTCTCCAAACTTCATTATAACATTCGAAATGAAATCTAAGAAAGAAAAATTGATTCCTTCAATAAATTCAGAATGAGACAAATGAAATACAACAATACTACATAAATCCGTAATCAAGCTATTAGGCGAACTAAGCTTGTATATATACCAAGAAATAAACGGATAAATGTCAGTAAAGGAGTAAATTGACTTAATATCTTCAATAATTCTCAAACAAGAGAAAATTATTGAATCACAGACTGGGCTCATTCGCTCAATATTAATGAAAATTTTAGTTATTGTATTAAACATTGGATATAATATCACATTATTAGTATTATTATCAATAATACTTAGAAAAAACTCAAGAAATTTCAATACTATTTCTTCATTGTAATGATTGTTATAAAATAATAATACATCGGTGGAAAACAAAACAGACTGGCAAACTGTTCTGTATTCTTCATTTTCAAATAGAAATTGCATTGCAGAAAACACACACTCGGATAATACGATTAAATCATCAGCACTTAAATTAAGTTTATGGAGTATATCAAATAGAAGTATAATTGGCTTATCAAGGTCATTTTCGTGTGAATAATTAAATATAGAAATTAAATTACCTTTAAACGATTCAATAATCGGGATAGACAAGATCATATCTATTGTCTCGTGTTCTTTAATTTGGGATGCAAGAGCCATAAAAGAAAAAACTCTGGTAATGAAATTATTTGAATCAAGAAACTGAAGTATAAAAAGCATCATATCCTGGTCCAGGTTCATGAAAGATAGCATTAACAATGCTCCGTTAATGATAATCATGCTAGAACCCTCATATTGGAAGACATTTCTGAGAAAAAAATGAATATCGTCATAATTAAAATCATTATCATTCTCAAATACTATTGTTAACAAATAGCAACAAGCAAAAAAAAGTTTAGAATAAAAAACTTCATCGAATCTTGATGATTGCTCAATGATTGTAAATATTGAATGAACAATATATTTCGAGGAAGCGAATGTTAAACATTGTTCAATAAATGATCTAATTGATGTTATTGGGTTTTTCCATGCAGTTACACCTGGCAAAACATTATTAAGACTGTTAAATGTTGAAACTCCAAAATCTTCATCTCCATCAATAGTACTGAAAAACATTATTATTACAGGAATAATACATTGAATCAAAACATTCTCGAGATTATCAAGAACAAATGTCTGACTTTCTTCCAACATCATTGATTTACAAAACACTTTTAAATGATAATACGAATTGGATATAGAGATGATTTTTTCTGCATTTTCACATATGTAAGCTAAAACATTGCTAATATTTGTGCAATTATCAACAAAACTAGCAAGCAATTTGAGAGATGTTCGAATTGCTTTTCCGCAATATGTTTGATCAAGATTTTTTAAACAGTAGAGTATTATTGCTTGGTACTCTTCTATTAGCTCATGATCGTAGACATCTGATGGTATTATGAGCTCAGCAAATGATGATATGACTTTCATTCCATAAACAAACACATCAGATTGGATATTAGCTTGAATAAACTTAGTGAAGGCATACAATGACTCTGAAATAATCATGCTTTTCACTTCTTGTATATATATATCTGGTTTTTTAACCAATTTAGCAAATGAACGAAGAAAAATAAGAGTTGATATTGGATATTCTTCAAAACTGCCCCAAATAACCATAAAAAACTCTTCTTTTGTAAAATTTTTGTATATTTTGATTAATACATGATGTATTATTGTTTGAAAAAACATCCAAAGGTCGCTATCTGATTGATTAATCGAAATCTTGAGAAGATTCAGTAATGAATAATAAAAAATATCATTACTATTCATTGAATTAAATGCAGCGACTATTGAAAGCAATGCAGATTTTCTCATTGAATGACTAATGCCATTATTCAAACTAATCTGTAAAAGAGAATCAATTCCTTCAATAGAAGAAGCTAATTCTATTAAAAAATTGGTGGAAAACTTAATATCATCATTATTTTGAGATTTATAAATTATGTTGAGGTGCTGCAAAATAATCTCATTCTCCATATTTATGACACTTAATCAATATTTACTAATAAAAGACATTTAATCCATTTCTCTGTTCGTTTCAGCTTTTGTAATCCCATACACAAACCAGGCCATCTCCTGAACAAGATAAAAAGTTTTGAAATCTCGGATTATGTTCGATCCCTAATACAGTATTTGTGTGAACCTTGGCTTTGAAAATTGTCTGTCCTGTTGTTGATTCAAATCCTATTATACTTTCATCTTTAGAGCCGGTAAAAACTATTCTCCCATCGTATGAAAAAGAACTGCATATTACAGAATCGATATGATCATTATTTGACGAAACAAGAGTGCTGTTTCTCCATAATTTGGTTATTCTTTCATGTGATGTAGTAACAAAAACATTGTCAGTTGGAGATGTACTGCAACTCAAAATAGTATTTTTATGGGCAATAAACGAGAATAGAGTTTGTTCCAAATTTGAATCATATACATCAACGGATCCTGATAGATGGCAAACAATTATGTAACTATAGTTAAAACTAGTAGATATAGAAACAATACCATCATCAAGATTATTCTGGAAGTCTGATTTTGGTTTGATTGATTTAATGCACATACCATTATTAATATCCCATATGCACACTAATCCATCTCTTCCACCTGAAACTAATAAATGTTGAGACTTTAAGAAACATAGAGATGTGATGGTTTTAGAATGAGCATCAAGCAACTGAATAAAACTCTTCATTGATAAACTGAAAATTCCAATTTTGTATGATGGCAAAGCTATTGCAATAAAATTGCCATCAGGAGAAAACTTCAAAACCCTAACATGTATATCATTCTTAATGGGACCAGTAGGGTAATCAATCGCGCAATGTGTTTGTATGGTGGAAGAGCTAACAACAAACAATGTTCTCGTGTTGGCAAAAGCAAACAATGTACCGGATGGATCGTATGCAATAGCACATATCACAGATCCTGTTTTGACATAGCATCTCAATGACAAAAACCCCTCATTATTTTTATTTGGATATTCGACTGTCCATTGAATATCAATCGGCTTCATTATTGAAGTGGATATATCTAAATTGTTGTCAATCTGTTCCCCTAAGGAAGATATTGGCTTTTGTTGATTAATAGTAAAACTGGAATCTTTTTTCAAATCACACATAAATTGCTTATATAAATTATTAATTTCAGCCAAATCTTGGCTATTTTGCATATATACGATCATGGCTTGTCTTTTTAATATTTCCAAAGAAGAAATCTCATTTTTGATTTGCCTAAACGATTCTAAATAATGTTCTATTAATTCCTCTGTATTGTTGGTCGTTTTTTCATACCTGTTTTCTAAAAAAGATGACTGTAAATGAAATGAAGATACTGGCAGCATGTGTAATAAACCAAAAGTGACATTTGAACTATCAAAGAATAGAAGTCTTTCTTAACACCTTATTAATAATACATATGATACAATCCTCTTTGATCAGAGTTGAACAGTTCGATTAAGTTTGAATATGAAGAAAATTAATTGTTTGAAAGAATGTAAGCTTAGTCAAATGGAATATAGGCCAAAAACAGTGGTCTTGATCGATAATGGATCCGAATATGAAATTGAAAGGAAAAAACTAATTATCCTGGAAAAATATATTATAAATTATATAGATTGCCAAAAAATTGATTTGGGATTTAAGAATAAAAATGAGTTTCTGATATTCTGCCAGTTTTTGGATAAAGGCACCTTACCATTGGATGAAAAATCTATAAAAGCATTAATAAATAATCTAAAGGAATGGAATTGCCATGAAAGTGTTCTTCATTCTTTGATCCTGAAAAAGAATTCTCATCAATATAATGAAATAATATCTCGTAATGGTATAATTTACAATATCAATAAAGAGAACATGGCTTTAATAAGTAGATTATACAGGCAGCATATTAATTTGAATTCACAATTTACTTTTGAAATCCATGATACTTATACTGACAAAGCTTTTTCGGCTTTTCTAGGTATTGTGCATGGGGAGAATTGTTTCCCCGAAATTGGAGAGAGGTATGAAGTCCTAAAATTGTCTAAAATGTGGGATTGTCCAACTTTATGTTCCATTCTTGATGATTTATCGATCAATTCGACCATATCAGTTCTATTAAATGAATCCAATTTGGAGTGGGCAAGTATTGAATCGTATATTAGCTTTTTATCTGATAATATTAACGAATGTTTAGAAATTCAAATGTTTGGAAAAATTGATTATCCAATACTGATTAGGATTTTTCAAAGCTCTAATAAAACCGTGAGTTTGAGTGGGTTTCCAATTTTTATGAAAAATGCTTTTGAAACACATGGGGCGGTAGCATGCAACTTTATACCTTTGATTAATGTTGAATCCCAAATTCGAGATGATCAATTGAAACCAATTTTTGACACAATTCCGAATTTGTTCGAAGCTAACTTTTTTCGTCTTATTGGAACAACGATGAATTCAATGAATAAAGCATTGATTGAACAATATAAAACTATTATTGAACAAAAAGAAGAATCCGAAAAAAGGAGAATATATTATGAGAGCATTATCAACAAATTGAAAAAAGAGAATGCTGAACTACAAAAGAAAAACAATGAAAAAGAATCGATACTAAATGAGAAAAACAAAATAGAAAAAGATTATAAATTGATAATTAGTAATTTTTGTTCAGTTATTATGGACCCGAAGCTATACGAATATAAAGGAAATCGAGATTGTCCCCCAATTCAGCAAATGATTTATGTATTGGAAAATACTTTTGGGTCATCAAATATTAAACTGATACGTGGTTCATCGTATTCCGGGTATAATAGTTATTATGGTTCGGTATTTCGGTATTATCAGGATTTACTTAATAAAAAAAACTAATTCACATATTTTTGTATGAATACAATCTTATTTTAAAATGATATGATACTATGGCCGGAAGAAAAATAAACTGCTCCATTGTTCTTTGGAAACAATTCTTTCATCTCCTCTTATAGTTAAAATCTGTGAATAAGGAGACTTTCCTCCTGATATCATCCCAATAGTATTTTTAATAGAATGATTTACATCAACAACTTTGTTCGATAAAACATGTCGAAACGTTACAACCTCTTTAAAATCATATAAACTCTGATCAATCGATAATGGGATAACTGACAAAAAATGAGCTTCAGAAAATATCAAAGAAGCATCATGAGTAGATATCATTGTTGTATAAAAAACCACATGTAAGCTAAGTCCTTTGTCGGCTTTATGGTTAAACCTAATCCCGAGTAGTTTTGCAAGATATTCCTGATTTGAGTATCCTCCAATTGAATATTCACCAAAAACAGTACTAAGTTTTTCGATAAAAGCCATAATATTTTGCATATCATCTATTAAATACATATCTATATCTAAGAAAAAATGAATATATTGTTCTCCAGACAAAATTTCATTAAAAGGAGTTTCCTCAAAAGGAAAACAATCTATGTTGTGGTAATCTATTTCCATAAAAGAACTTGGTTCAAATTTGTCAACCATTTTGGAAACATATAAAATTCTGTTCTTATTCCTAATCCTAAATTTGGAGTTAGGTAAAACATAACTTTTCCTTTGAAATACTCGAATCCATTCTTCTTCTTCAACATGCCTTTCTATACCATTAATATTGATGATTTGTGTTGATGGATCACGAAGGTTGATAATGGATCCCATATTTAAGCTCATTATATGAATTAATGGCCTTGGGCTATTCATCTCATATATATGTGGATTACACCAACAATTCAAAGAATAGTCAATAAAGACCCCTGTATTGTTATTTGAAATCCTAAGCAAGTCTATTGTTCTAATACAAGATTCAAAAAAAACAACTGAAAGGAATATTTGGTGTTTTCCTCCTGGTTTGAATGGTAATTGAGTATAATTACACAAATCTCTATTTGAGCAATACCCAGCAATTGAATACTTACCAAAAATGGTTGATATATGATCTAAATAGGTAATAACATTAGCAAATTCATCATTATTTTGGATTTTTAAGAATTGGAAAAATAATCTAACGTAAGGAGTCTGATCAACAATTTCATAAAATTTTTTCGATTCAAATGGATATGAATTCAAACTATCATGAGATATATACATATATTTATTAATATTTCGTGAATCCATTTTCTTCTCAACATATGGTATCATAAAAATGAAATTTATTGAATCCAAACAGGTTCAAATTTTTAACTTCAGTTAAATAATACCATCTCATTTTACAATATTCCTAGAGTTTGAAAATTTTTCAAATTTATGGCAGAAGATATTCAACTGATTAAAGTCAATAAGAGTAATTACCAGATTCTTTCACAATTACATTTCGAAAACTTTAGATATGCATATAGGAAGGAATCATATGAAGCAATAGTTCGTGCAGAAATTGCATTTGGATACATTGCTTATTATCAAGGAAATGTTGCTGGGGAGGTTGTTGGTGAATATGAAATCGAATTTGGAAAAATGGTGCTATATATTGCGTCGATTAGTGTTCGGGAAGGGTTTAGGAAAAACGGAATCGGATCCGCGCTGATTAACAAAATCATTGAATGTGGCGCAGATACAAGGGCCATTTTCTTGCATGTAAGAAAATCCAACACTGTTGCACAGGCATTTTACCATAAACATGGATTTGAAGAAGTGAGGGTTGTCCCTAACTACTACCACTCCGAAAATGAAGATGGACTCGTCTATCGAAAAGTTATATATCCCATCACAACCCCTACAACTCACTTCAAAGTGTATCAAAAACTTACATCCTGGTTCCACCAAGACTATGCCTTTGGGTACCCAAACTATGATCCCTTTATCGTTGATGATTTACCAAAAGTGACAGCCAGTACCCCCCTTATCCAAAACGAAAAAAATTTTGAATGTAACTGCAGATTATAAAAGCCGAAACCGTCCGTGTAAAGTAGTTACAGAATGAAAGCAGACGATTCTTGTCTTCACTGCCGTGTTGTTGTCATTGGCGATTCTGCTGTTGGTAAGACGTCTATTTTAAATCAACTCATAGATAATGCATTTAATCCTTTTGAACAGAGTACGGTAGGTGCCAATTATCAGCTATTTATTGAAGAGATTGATGGTCAGAAAGTTGAAATGCAAATATGGGATACAGCTGGCCAGGAAAAATTCAGATCATTAGCACCCATATATTTTAGAAATTCTGCTGGAGCTGTGGCAGTTTATGACCAGACTTCGAGATCATCTTTTGAGCACCTTGATAATTGGATAAAAACTTTTAGAGATATTGCTGGCACAGATACTGCAATCGCCATTGCAGGAAATAAATGCGATCTAGAAAGTGCAATTGAAGTGCCAATTACAGAGGCTAATGAATGGGCTTCGCAAAGAGGATTTGAGATTATATCCACTAGTGCGAGATCAGGAACAGGAGTGAGGACTCTGTTCTCCAAACTTGCTCACCAACTTTTACAAACCAATGCATCATCAAAAAGAATGAAAAAGAAAGAAGTCGAACCTGTAGTTAATAATCAGTGTTCATGCTGATTATTCTTTTAGAGTAATAAAATTAAGTATATTTTTCACTTTTTATGATTGGATTTGGGGATCTCGAGAAGGATTTTTGCCTAAAGACAACCAATTATTTGTTCAATCATCCTCTTGCCAAAGCATTTTTGTATCCTGTATCTAAAGATGCTGATTATGCTGAGGACTACTACAAAATAATTAGTATTCCAATGGATCTATATACTGTGATTTCCAACATCCAAAATAATCGATACAAAAGTTTTGGTGAGTGGCAGAATGATATTAAGCAGATTTGGGTAAATGGAAAAACATTTAACAAAGAAAAATCGATTATCTACATATCTGCTGATATTTTGGATAGAAAAAGCGAGAAACTGTTTAAAAGTTTTTGTAGAACCGAACAAGAACGAATAGAAAGGAATATAAAAATGATAAATAACAAGATATCAGAATTATTATCTTTAGACATGCCAGAGTACAGCATTTCACCGAGGTTAAACATAGAAGAGCTCAAAGAAAAGTTTGGTTGTTAGGCTATTTTGCTATAAAATGAATTTTGTCGTGAGATTAAGTTTTTCATTAGCGATTTCTAGAATGGAATAGCCAATGTTTTTGATTTCGGGAGAGAATTGCCCTATACAAGCAAATCTCTTAGAATGTGATATCATTCCTGTATGAGCATGTCCTCCAATCAGCCAGTCGCACTCTGGAATATTGCAGCTTGTCTTAATCCATTCATAGAATGAGAAAGCAAATACATCTCGAACACGGTAATTGTTTCCAAGTTCATGTGTTAAATACACTCTTAATGGGTGTGAAAACTGTGGCTGAGGGATGGAAATCAACATTGATGGGTTTTTCACGATTTTGAGTCTCTTCTCTGGTTTATCAGCAATTGATTTAAGAAAATCTCTATCATGATTGCCTCCGATTATTGTTATGGGTATTTCAAGCCTAATCATCCTACTCAAAAGAGAAATAAGTACAGGAGTGCCATTCTTAACTGAGGAATCGACCATATCACCAAGAACAAATAAATCTGTGATGCTTTCTTTGCTGATTATATCACTAATTTTCTGTAAAAACAAGTTTTGAGCATCTTCGAGTGGTAATCTAGCCCCAATATGACAATCAGATATTAGAAGAATTCTATGAGCTACCGACATATCCATCTCGATATGAAACGGGTCTGCTCTAGTGTTAATAGCAATTGCTCCAAATATCTCGCCAAATGTAGTTTTAGTAACTGACATTAAAAAAATGAGATTTTGGGATGATCCCTATTCGATTGTTGAGTTCCTGAGAGGATTAAACGCAGATGGTCTCATTTCTTCGATCAATGAAGGCTTTGATTTGTTCAAAGAATATGAAGTTAAAACAAAACATGATAATTGCCTGATTATTAAGAGTTTTCCCCTTCATATAGCGGCGATGTTTAATTTAGTAAGCTGTGTGTTGGTTTTAATCGAAAATGGGGTTGATATAAATCAAAAAGACTCAAATTTGCATTTATTACGTTTTCTAATACTGCTCTTTTCTATGCAATACATGGTTTTACTCAGGAAATATCTAATATACTCTTAATTAATGGCGCCATTGTTGATTCTAGTATCATTGATTCTGTTTCTGATAGTGTGGAAGACTGCGAATGTGTTATCCTCTCTCTATGTTCATATTTATCCGATGTATATTCTCGATCCTTCAATGAGAAGACATATATATTTACCAATCAATATAAGGATTCAATGATATATTATTTTGATTCAGTTATTCCTAAATGGGATATAGAGTCTGATGTTCTTTTAAACAGTGTTTTATTGATAGAACAATGTTATCGAAAAGTGTTGGATTCCATTATTAAAGACAAAGGAAAACCTACGTTTTTCGAATCAATCAATGAACTCTGTGAAGCTATATCAAAATACAAATCTCTAATAATGAAACAAAAAGAAAGATACTATGGTTTCATTGACTTTTATGAATCTGTTATGAAATATGATTTTAATCAAGAATGTATTTTCAAAGGTTTTTTTGGTGACAAAACTAAAATGAATCCAATAATTCATTCGTTTATGGCAGCAATACGGAAGAAAAAAGAGGATGAATGGAAATCTGTTTTATATGATTGTTTAAAGAATTTATCTGATTCTTTTGATTCCAAGCCTGATTTTATGGATTATTTTCAAAGATATGAAAAAATGATAAGTGAAATTGGCACTGAATTTGAAGAATCATCATATAGAATCTCAAAATATTATGAAAAAGAAAACAATTTTCGGGTTAGCAAAAGAATTCATACTTTTTTAAATCAGAATGTATACAAAATTAATGTTGAGAGTGAATTACTGCCTTCAGATGTTCATTCAGATGACTATTGCATATTAAGATTAAAACCAGTTGTTGCTTCAATAGGTTGGAAGTGGACAAAGTATTCTCTCCAAGAAGACCCTTTAGAAAAGATATATCGATTAATTGAGAATCAGAATTCAATGAAAGAACAGATAAAGATATTCCAAGAGCATCCTATGCATTGTATAAAGTGTAAATGCAAACCAGCAGCTATTTTATGCTCATCATGTCAGAGACTTCTTGTTTGTCAATCATGTTCGATTATATCATGTCCATTCTGTAATTCAAATACATTTATTAGGTTAATTAAAACTTGTTATTATAGTTAAGATTCAATCTGTCAATAAATTGGTTTTTTCTATTTAATAGTTGCTATCATCCTTTGGTTCATGATGTCCAACAGGCTCATCATCCCCATTAAAATGCTTCATTTCATAGATATAAGAATCACTATCTTCTTCATCAAAATCAGAAGAGTTCATTTCATGAGCTGGAACACCATTCCCATCCGGCTCTTCAACCTCAAATTCGATTTCATCGAAATTTTCAGCCATTTCAAGATCTTCAATATCTGCCGAGTTTCCTGTTTCTTCCTCATTCTCAGTCTCTTTTGATAATGAAATTGGTGATTTCTGGTTTTCCTTTTCCATAATAAATGAGTCAAAGTAATTATTATTAGAATTATTGTGATATTTTCCTAGATTTGTTCTCAAAAATTATCATATTTGTATCAAATTCGAAAAAACGGTAGGTCAGATTGGATCAAAGTGTTCATTACACATGTAATGAGCAAAACCATACCGCTCAAAACTAGGGATGCCAATTGAGGCATAAAAAATCAGTTTGGGGACATTATAAAAAAAATTGATGAATACAAATTATTTGGGATTTGTTTTGGGAGGAGCTTTATTGGTCTTCTTAGCAGGGTTATCATTTAGAAAATCAAAATTGTAAGTTGGGTGGGAAAGAACCAGGATACTTAGACATTATGCCCTCTTTTAAGGATGATTGAATAGAAGGAATATATAATGACCTAAAACACCTAAGCAAATCTCAACTAACTGATTATCTGGCATTTCTTGCTTCTTTATGAAATATGGAATCAGTACTTCAACTCGTCCCAATAGCCAATTATGAAGTTAATTTTTGACAGACAATAACATATATCAAATAACCATAGAAGGAAAACATTTTCATATGATAACCATTTTTGGGGCTTTCGAGTAATCAAATAGAAATTTTGGTTCCTAATAGTAGAGATTATGATGAATATTATAACGAAAAAAATCTTAATAAGTCCTTAATTCATAGAGAAAAACAAAGAATATGAATAATTGCAATATTTTTTTTCCACAATTATTTACGAATTACCTAATGTGAGAGGAATTCGGGAATAGTTTGTTATTTCCGAATAACTGACTTATACCAGAATTCCTCTGTTGACAATGTGTAATTTTCGAAAATTGAATCACAAAATATTATCTGCTTTCTCTGATTTTTAAAAGATCTTCTTTGGTTGCAAAGGTTCGACAACCCGTCAGCCAAATACTATATTGGCAATTTCGATTATTATAATATCAAAGTAGCCCGTTTCGGGGGAGAAATCTATTTTAATAATGTAGGGATGTTAATTGGGGTATAAAAAATCAATTTGGGGGACATTTTTAAAAAAATGGGGGTCAAGTTTCTGACATAACAAAATTTTTTTTCGGATGATTTTTTGGAATGCTCTCCCCACTCACCATTAAAATACAACAATTTTTTGTAATATTTTTTATCTTTGAAATCCAATAATCACGGAGAAATACATACTTTTTGGATCGATCATGAATCAATTCATTATCGTTTTCCTCAGAATTAGTCCCAAAAACGATTACTTGACCCATCTAATTATGAGCTTACTTGACCCCCATAACTCCAACAATTCTGAACTTTTGAGAACATAACCTAAAAACGATTTTTTTATTATGAATATGACATCAAATAAACATTAGAAAATTGGTTTAATATAAGTAATTGATAAGTGATTGTATTTGTGAATGAATTATTATTTGATGTTGATACTGCTGTTGAAATAGAGAATGATGCAGAGTGATCTATGAACGAATGAGACACTTCAAAAGAACCTCCCCATATACAGAATAGAGTGTTTTAATTATTCTTGAATATGCAATTCATCATCTTTCTTGATCCTGATGATTCGACAGAAACAACTCCTAGAGAAGGACTGTTGTTATGAAAAATATTAGCGTATGTTATCGTTCCAGAATTTGAACAGAAGTCAATGCAACTGTAACCAGATACTTTGTTGTTTGAGAAGGTGCAGTGTGAACTTGTGAAAGATATTGGATAATCGATACAAATACCAGAAACCCTTTCAGCATTATTCATTGAACTGTTTGTGTTGTCAATTCTCTGATTACCTATGTTTAAGAAAAAGAAAAATATCGAGATGTAGTATGAGAGCAATTTGATACAGATAGATACATCACTTGATTCACCTGAGAAAATATAAGATAAGCAAAATGACCCCATGAAGTAGCTCCACAAGAGCAACTATTAGCACATATCATTCTGAGATATGAATTCGAAGAAGAGAAGTATATTGCTCCTCCATATGAAGAACATTCACAGTTATTGAACATTGAGTAATTGACATTCATTGAGTAACTACCACCATAAACATATAGTACACCACCATTTCCCGAGTATGATGAAGATCTTGAGAAGAAACAATTTGAAATATTGATATTCTTTTGTGAATAAGACCTTCCTTGACCTATACTTTCACTTTCACAGCCCAAACCAACATTGCAAATAATCTCATTATCATTCAACCACAATACAAAATACAATATCTTCTTTAACTATGATCAGAAAACATATGGACTAGAGACGTAATCATGATGGTGATTCTTTTGATGATCTCTCTTACTATCATTATCTTTGTTTGTATCATTACCATCATACTTCTCTTCTCTCTTGTGTTTCTTCTCCATTTTTCATGATGATAACGACGACGATGATGAACTATCATTCTTATTTTGATTCTAATTCCTATGACTTTCGATATTGTAAGATATCATCACTACAATGATCATAAACATACCAACAGTTGAATACATGAATACTGAATTTGATTTGTTTTCATTAAGATTGTTGTTTGATTGATCATTTGATATTGAATGTGTTCTTTCAATGAAATCCTCAGGAAATGATCTTTGATTTGTTCTTTCTGGATTCTGAGTATGATATGGAGTATGTATTGGGAATAGATATTGATGAGGAATTGGTTCTGGAAAGAGAGATTGTGAGGGAGTCTGTTCTTGGAAGAGACTAATAAACAAAAAAAAAAGAAAAAGCAAGATTTGTGTCAAATGTGTTTATTATATTAGACTGTTCCAAGAATGTTTCCATCTGATTTTGAACTTGACATGTTGGAAGATTCTTGTTTAGAATTTATAATCAATCCTAATACATAAATAGCGCTGATTAATATAACAATAATTGGCAGAGAAACAAACACTAATCTCAATGAATTCACACTTGAGCTATCATTTGTAGGTTCATTTAGAGTATATTCAGGAGTATTCATTAGAGTCTCTACAGGGGTATTCATTAGAGTATCTTCAGGGGTGTTCATTAGAGTATCTTCAGGGGTGTTCATTAGAGTATCTTCAGGGGTGTTCATTAGAGTATCTTCAGGGGTGTTCATTAGAGTATCTTCAGGGGTGTTCATTAGAGTATCTTCAGGGGTGTTCATTAGAGTATCTTCAGGGGTGTTCATTAGAGTATCTTCAGGGGTGTTCATTAGAGTATCTTCAGGGGTGTTCATTAGAGTATCTTCAGGGGTGTTCATTAGAGTATCTTCAGGGGTGTTCATTA
>Ga0074193_1000246_pt1 | contig 98676 bp, 76 predicted proteins | sample EPASupsiteHSE605_FD_64523 | JGI IMG/M metagenome (GOLD analysis project Ga0074193, IMG submission 64523) | Bioremediated contaminated groundwater from EPA Superfund site, New Mexico - Sample HSE6-05 | ecosystem: Environmental > Aquatic > Deep subsurface > Groundwater > Contaminated ... | reverse complement strand
AAACAGTAGCTTGTGTTGATACCATAAATCATTTTTTGGCACAGCTACTGCACCATTACACTGAGAGAGTGCTGTGGGTGATCCTGCCATGACACTCTCTCAATTATTGAATGGGATTATCGCTTAGGGGGTGTCAGGTGTCAAACTGAGTTTTCAAGAATCTTTTTTTGGAAATGCAGTCTGACATCTGACACCTCCTAAGCGATAATTCCCTTCAATGATTGAGGGGGTGACATGACAAAAGGTGAGCCCTATAGTAGGTGTCAGAGTATATAGATGAAGATATCTTGGTCAGGAAGTATGCAGCCGAAGTGTCAGCTCTTTTATGAGGTTGGGGTGTTTCAGTGAGGAAGATTACTGCTGAGGTGTCAGCTCCGCAAAATCCATGAGGGGGTGTCCATGGTATGATCCCAGTAAAAAGAGTTTTTGGAAAATATTTTTTAATAAATCAACTTAATTGAGAGCCCCTCTAGGGCGCCCACTACCTGACTACTATGATACCATGAAGAATTTTTGGGTGATCATGGCTGATAAATTTGAGTACGAAGTTCCATCATCATTGGATAATGATTGTATTAGAAAAAAAATTGAATATTCATTTATGGTCCTTGGGAATCACGAACAATACAAAGCTCTTCATAACAGTATCACTAAAAATCCAAAACCATACTTGAAGAATTTCTTCATGAAAATCGGATCTTATAAAAAGTATAATGACTCTCAAGAAAATCCTCAAAATGCTCCAAACAATAATGCCAACTAACAAAATGAAGAAATATCTTTTGTAACTTTTAATACTCTAACAAATTTTCAATTTTTTTATGATTTTTTGTTTTCTTGTTTTCTCCTACCAAGCGGATTATAATTTCAAATTTGTATCTTACGTAGGATTGATGTCATTAACTCATCATGGAGGTGCAATTTATTATGAATCATCTACTTGTTCAAGTTTTTTTTGTGAATCATGCCTTTTCTATCAATGTGGAACAAGAAATGGCTATTATGGGGGTGCCATATATATTTCAAACGGAAATAATGGAACTGTTTCTTTTAAAAAAGTATGCGCATCTGAATGTAACAGTATTGGAGGAGAGAATAGGTACCAGTTCTGCTTCTTAACCGCCTATAGTATGGTTGATAGCACTCATTCATATGTTTCTGTGACTAAATGTACAACAACAATAAGCGAAAATCATTATTCATGGGTTATTTGGAATATGAAGGCTTCATGCACGAATATGAATATCTCAGACAATCGGAATTATTGGGTTTCAACCATGTCAATTTGTTTGGATAATAATCCAGGATCATTGTCATATTCCAATTTTGTTAATAATGCTGGGAGTTATATTTGTTTTAGTTTAGAAATATCCCAGGATTACTCACTTACATACACAAATGTGATAGGTAACAACAGTCCACAAGGAGAGGGAGTTGTTCGAATGCGCAATTTGAAGAACAGAATGCAATATTGCTGCTTTAAGAATAACAATAACATTGTTTTTTGCCTTGTCAGCGCTAATGTCGAAGTTCGAGACTGCTACATTCTGGAATCTTCAACTTCTGGAAGCACAATTCAATTTCTATCACCAACATCAAATCCAAGTCCACTTAAACTCATTCTTTTTGCATCAGCGCATTGCCAAGCAGCACATCCACTTATCGAAAGCTCATTTAGGTACATAAATGAGTACCAAAAAATAGTTTTCATCACATATCTTCTTGTCTAGAGTAAATTTCTCTGCCATCAACCTTTTTGATATATGGCTGAAATTTTGCTACATAACTTGAAACTTTTAGAGTCTAAAGAAAGTCTTTCATCTGCTGAGTATCAAATAGTTGATATTTTAATAATGACAGTATCTTCTTTGAAAGAGCAGAATGTAATAGCACGAATTGCTGGTGGATGGGTTAGAGACAAACTTCTGGGGTTATCTTCTGATGATATTGATGTTTCTGTTGAAAATATTGATGGGGTTTCATTCGCTAACGAAATGGAAAAAGTAATTCCAAAGGATAAATATCCTCATTTCAAAATTATTGAGAATCCAGAACAATCTGCGCACCTTTCTTCTGCAAGAATACAAGTTTTTGAAGAATATCAAATTGATATTTGCGGTCTAAGGTGGGATGATTATTCAAATGGTTCCCGTATTCCAGTTGTGAGTGTTGGAACACTTCAACAAGATGCAATGCGGCGAGATTTTACTATTAATTGCTTGTTTTATAATATTTTGGATTCAAGAGTTGAGGATTTAACAGGAGGAATCGATGATTTGCAGAATGGTATTCTTCGAACTCCTCAACCGACAGAGTTATCTTTTAAAGATGATCCACTCAGAATTTTGCGAGCATTCAGATTTGCATCTAGGTTTAATTTGCAACTTGACTCATTAATAATCCCATCTGCCCAAAATGCTATACAAGAATATATCGCCAAGGTGTCACCTGATCGGGCACTTCAAGAGGTTATTAAATCACTTGATGGAAATAATGCCATAATGTTTTTTCAATGGTCAATAGAGTCCGGTTTGTTTAGACATATTTTTGATCCACTGAATATGTGGGAATTGGATGAGCATGAAGTTTTTAATAGAGTGAGTTACTGTGGAAACCACTCGCCAAATAATAATAGACATAATATATATTTAGCATGTATTCTTTTCCCAATTTTTGAGATGCCAAAAGTTAAAGATCCATCAAAGAAAAACTCATTAGTACCAGCCCTTGAGTATGCAGTGATTAGGGGATTAAAGATGACTGCACATGACTATACCATGATATCGACTCTTATTAAAGGTGCTCAATCATATAAGAATATCAACCATCAGTTGAATCGAGTATCAGTAGGAAGGTTTATAATGGATATTGGGGAAATGTGGAGTTATGTTAAATATATTCTCTTTGATGATGATGAATACACCTTTTTCACAGATGTTTTTGAAAAGTATGTTCAAGAGCAGGATTTGTCAACAGCATATTTAATGAGACCATTGATGAAAGGCAATGATCTAGCTAAAGCTTTGAATATAACCAATGGGAAACTTATTGGAGATTTACTTAAAAACATGTTAGATTGGCAGCTTGAGAATCCAAATGGTAACCAGTTTGAATACTTAGAATGGAAAAAAACACATTAAAAATGAAAGATATTTAAATCTTTTCCTCTGTTTTTTCGGGAGTATTGGCACTATAAAGAGGTTGGTATGAAGGCTTAGGATCATCAGGATATGTAAAAACGGGCAAACGAACAATCTTATTATACATTAATGAGCAAGTAAAGAGCAATGAAAAACCTGCCAATTGCATCCAGCTCCACCTTGTCCATTGTTCACCAACAGATGTGTTATTCTTACCATATTCAGTATTTCTGAGACTATAGTAAAGGATAAGCTGAACAGACCAAATACAAAGAGTACGAAGGCCCTCAAGAATTGTTCTGTATACGGCAGAAAATACATTTGTAACCAACATACCTCCGACATTATAAAACAATATAAAGAGGACATAAAGGCATACAAAAATTAACAATAATGGATCATTCTTCAAACATTCAAAAGTATCAAAGAGATCTTCATGCACACCATTGCCTTCTTGTGATTTAACATTCTGGACAATAGGGAAGCAAATTGTGGTACAGAGTATGAAACCCCATAAACCTTTCAGACCAACAAGTTGAAGTGGGTGGGTGTCGTGATCGTGAAGTAAGAAATCCTCGAAAACTAGTTGGGATGCTTGAATGAGTTGGGCAACAACAGTGAGGAAAATAGCCGAAAGAGCACGTGATTCACTCACTCCTTCTTTACCAGCACCTGTTGAACAAACAGCTGCAGTACCAACAACAGTAAGAGCACAAACAACGCCTAAAATAGCCCACCACATGTATGGAAAATGTGCTCTTTTAAGGATAAAAGCACAGAATATGGAGCTAAAAATAACCATTGATCCACGAAGCATTTGCCAAACAGAAGCGTTAATATATAAAAGCTGAACATTCATCAATGAAGTAGCAGATAAATCACAAAGGGCGGGAATAGCACCCGAAAAGTACAATTTCCAATTGGGACCCTCGTTTTCTTTTTGGTTTAATTCTGCTCTATCTTTCTTTCCTAAAATCAAATATGCAACCAAAGAAAGTGTCATGCCCATAAACATGGTGTCTGTTTGGAACCAAGGTTTATGAAACTTGTGCTCAGTACCGTACTTGGGCAAGCCATGAGCTTTTTGCTCGAAAAGGAATTTCTGAGTAACAACAGTTGCTGTACCAAATATAAGCATACCTGGTATGGCATATAATCGCTGCCAACGAGGTGCCTTGGGATTGGCCATTATTGTGCAATCTATCGTTTTTCATCGTATTCTTTTCGATTTTTGAACCGATTAATCAAATTTGATAATCCCTTTTTGGGAACTTTATTGACCCATCAAAAATCATCGTTTTTCATAGAAATATTGAGAATTAACACTTTTTTTCAATTTATTAAAGGGAGGGGAATTGAATTATTCGCTAGGTACTGGACTGTGTCATCCATTGTATCAAAGTATAAAAGGGCAGTATAATCATTGATAGAACATAACCTCATTGCAGAACTGATTGTATTAACTGCAATTTTCCTAATATAATCGGCTGCAATTGACATTATATTCTTTGTCAAATGATCAACAGTTTTATACAACTCAAAAAAGCTAATCCATGCCCTTTGTGATACATAACTCCATATTTTAAGTGCAATTTGTACCATTGGGGCTTCTAGATCACGTTTTTGAAGCTTGGGGATGTAAGAATACAGTCCAAATTTATCATTAACTCCGACAAGATAAATCAATTTGAATGCCCTAATCATTTCCTTATTAGAATCCTTTCCAAATCCATTTTCATATAAAACTTCAAGAGGAGACAAAGATTGATTAAAATTATCCCAGTCTTTGTGTTCGATTGATAGGAATATGGTTTTTTCGTATACTTCAGCACAGAACTCATCTTCAATATGTTGAACAGTTAGATCCTGCCTTATGCTTCTTAATTGATCACGAATATACTCATACTCATTGTTTTGATTGAATTTGCTTAAGCAATATTCAAGGCTATTCTTAAGAACAGGAAGTGGTCGAATCATATCTGGGTTTGCATCTCCAGTTAGCCTTAGGTACTGTTTTTCTAAAGACTGACTCTTTCCAATCACTGTCATTTGAACTGGATTCTCGGAACTCGTACTTATCTGTGTGTTAAAATTCAAATTCGTACTTACATCATTAGTCTCTCGAGACTTTTTACCTCCTTTTTTCTTTAATTCAACAATAGAGCTCAAACTTTGATCTAATAGAGAAACCTTTTTTTGAACATTAAGAGTGGGTGGTTCCACTTTGTTATTAACCTTCTCCTTCTTCGGGGGGATAATTACAGATACTGTTTGTTTTTCTATCTCTTTTTGAGTTTTCTTTGGCTTCTCCGGATTTTTTGATACTGGGGCTTTCTTTTCAATCACAACACTGTCAATATCGCAATTCATTTTCCCAATTTTTTTAAGCTTCTCTGTCATTTTTGATTTCTTCTCGGTTTTAGGTTCCGATATTAAAATAGGCTTATTCTCAACCTTGGGTTCTTTTTTCACAACAAGTTGTTTTCCAACCTTTTCTTCTTGGTTTGTAAGGGAGAGAAGAGGGTGTGATTCCATTTCTTTCTTGAGTGATTCATTAACTGCACTATTTAACGGAACTTGTACTTGTGTAATAAACCCTGAATCAAAAACCTGCTTATTCTTCAAAACTGGTTTCCCAATATTCACCCAGCTATTTGTTGATGCTGTAACGGTTTTAGGTTTCGTAACAGAAGGAGCTTTTGGAATAATAGGGGGTTCAATTTCCCAATTATAAATGTGTAACATTTTTCCTGCAGCCACGCTTGATATTTTTTTAATTATTCCATCGGAAACAGAATCGATATCAGATTGTTCTGTACACGGGGCAAAGCATTTACGTATGTATTCCTTGATTTTTGGAGAATACATTGCAAAACCTGGAGTTTTTGATATAAAACTTTGTGGAATACCATCGTCACTGGATTTGATACTATTGGGTTTCGAAACACCAAATATTGATGATACAGTGGGTGTGTTTCTCTGACTTTTCGGAATGTACATGAAAATTTTTGGTACATAGTAGTGATAATTGCATTGAAGCAACCAGCGTCTTCATATTATAAGGAAATAATACTATTTTGATCAATTGGTCACATATCCCAAAACCGATAACTATATCATGGCTTTAACATCATTTTCGTCTCATTCGATTTTTGGATCCAGATGCGAATCGATGTTTACATTTTTGGGAGATTCTCTTTTTCGAGATCTCCAAGAAGATAATGATGTTAAACTTTGGATGAAATCAATTGAATCGTCATTAATTGTAAAAACGACCTCTGCAGTATTATCTGAGGCAGATTTTTATGGAAAAACGGCATTAAATGTTGGTGCATATTTTGTTCAGAAGTCATTGCTCCCAATTACTTTTCCGTTGTCAAAAGTTATAAAGAATACCGAGAAAAAACTTAAGCCATGCCCTTTTCCCCCAGCAAAGGGACTTTTCCACGGAGGAAAAGGAGATTTAGCTTTTAAGAAACTCTCCATATTTGAAAAAGCATCTCTTGGGATGACTAACTTGAAGAATAAGTTGACATATTCCAAGAGCAAAGTATTGAGAAATTCTTTAGAAGCAATGTATACACTTGGGTCACTTCCTTTTAAGTTTTTGTCTGAACCAAGCAAGGAACAACTAGTTCAAATGGCTATACAAATGTATTTCCCAACATATAACACTGCTGAATTTAGAACGTGGGTCTCGGAATCTTTCTTGCCTGTTCTCCTTGAAAGATATTTAAAGGGTAACATAACTAAGCTTGCCGAGGTTGCTTCGCCACAGATTGTCAAGCAGAGACAAATGGCTATAGCAGATTATGTAATCAGCAAAGTAATAATTAGGTCTCGTCTATTATCAGTCGCTGATGTTGAAATAGTTGATTTTGAATTTATACAAAGATCACCTGTTGTATTGGTTAAATGTTCAGCTGATTTCACCCATGAAATGAGAAACCAAAAGAATGAAGTTATAGAAGGAGGAGAGCAACAAATTCAACACTGTGAGTATGTAGTTGCAATTTCAATTAATGCAGATGGACCAGTTCCAGTTTGGAAAGCTAATGAAATCCATGCTGGATCATCAAATACTAGGATTTAAAGCAGATTTTTATCTTTTCTTTTCAGGTGCCTTAAATAAAAACATGAAAAATAGTTTTCCGACAAACATATTCCAATAATCCGATTTGCATCACGAAATAGTAAGAGAAAATGAGACTTTTTGGTTAAAATAATTTTGTTTTTAATGGAACAAACAGAAATTTTTTTTGTTTTTGTTCGGGATAATATTGACAAAGAGATTCTCGTTATTGTAGATAAGTATTCAAAGAATAGTTTTCTATGTGGAGGAAGAAATCCAGAATCATATTCAAGACTTGCCAGCAAAAAGATCGGTGCTGTTATACATAAAGATTTTTTTGAACTGATTCTTACTCATATAGAGCCAATCAAGCTCCAAAGGAAAACCTTTTATGTTTGTCTTGTACCAAAAGATTCTTTTATTTCATCTATTGATCAAATTAATGTAGAATTTGGTGCTTTCAAATGGATTACTATCGATCATTATATCGAAAGTTGTGATTCGGTTAATAATAAGTTAATTGATGCTTTAGCAAATCCAAAACCATTTGATTTTGCTCCAGAGCGATTTGTTTTGTTAAAACCACTGTCTAGAAAGTTTAACACCCGGTTAAATGCAAAAAATATGAATCAATATGTCAGTATATACGATTCAGCAGGTATTCTTTTTATTAGACAACAACAACAGGTTGAGATCCTGGTTGGATTGGCTTCTTTTAATGGGGAAAACGAAGCGAAAATAATTGGAGGTAAGCGTGAAATAACAGATAACAATGATCCATTAATCACAGCTTCCAGGGAGTTTGTTGAGGAAACAGGAATTCAGATTTCGATCAATGATCTCGCTCATCTTATTGAAAGATCCACAGTTTTCTGGCTTGGACCAGGAAGTTACCTTCTCTATTGTGTGGTTTTAAGCGAGGATACAGAATTTATTCGAAACATTGATGTATCATTTATCAGAACAGATGAAATAGATCATCTAAAATGGGTTCCTATCGATGCAGTATCTCATTTTCTTGACCAAAATAGATCCTTTTTCCTTCGATCGGTTTTCAGGCAACACAATAAGAATCCATTAATATCATTTTTAAACACTATTCAACCCCCCCTCCCGCCAATAGTAATTCAGAAAAGCACCTCTGAATAACCGTATAAACGATAAAATAAACAATATTATCAAAAGGGTAAAATTAGACAAAAATGGGAGAGAGATCTGTATCTGCACCAGCTAAGCTTTTAATTGTTACAAAGCCTGGTTTTACTAATAAGTATATTGAAATGATAGGAAAATATGTTAATTTGGAAGGTATTGATGAAAATGATTTGAAGACTAGTGTTGAGAAGATGTATGAGTTTTGCAACAGGGAAGAAAAGGAAAGAATTTTGCAAGGGATTTCTTCCCGCACAATATCTCAGTTTGATGTGTTGAAGATGGTAGTAGAAAAGGTTTTCATGATTGATAGCGGGGAGTCCAAGAATAAAGCAACTGCAATTTGGCAACTTTTTAACAAAAATGACAAAGAAAGATTTACTGAGGATTTAGTAAGGTCATCCAAGCAGTTTTTTGACGATTATAATAACATTGAGTATAAATTGATCAGGTGTATATATGCAGATTTGATATTTGAGGACGATCCAACAATCAGCTTCAAAAATCATCAAGATTTGCTTCTTGAATTGTTGGAAAATGATGGAATTGCTGTAAAATTTGAAAAAGTCAGGAATAGGATTAATGAACTCAAGAAAAGAATTCCTTTGGATATTGCAAAGAATATAGACTTGCAAAGAATTATTAAATATGTTCCATTTGAGTACAATGATGATATTGATTTTAATTCTAAATGCTATAGTAACAGGGCTCAGTGGGGAGAGTTTTCCACCCTTGAAAAGCTTCATAGAATTCCTACAATTAGTTATTTTAAAGGTCTTAAAGTGACATATACTCAAAAAGGCTTTTTAGATAAACGAGAAAAGTTTTTCAGGCATTGCAGTAGAGTGTTTTCAATTGAGATCCCTAATGATAGCGATCAAACAAGCCATTTATTGAAGAGAAAAATGATCAAAACGCCAGAGCATCTATATAATCTTGCAAAAGATCTCATATACAAAGAATCTATCTATGATTTCCCAGATGAGTTTCCCAACAATACTGCTTTTGAGTTGAAACAGCTAACGGAAATTTTTGCCGAGTGTCAATCACAAAAGAAGTATGATGTGGTGTTGAATATTCTTTTGTTTGCTTTTTCTCCGAGCAATATCAGTGAGTCATCTATAGAGAGTGCAATTAACAATTTTGAGTACTTTTTCAGTGAAGAAACATGGAAAAGGACCATCAATGTCCTTAGGAGTCACTAAAAATTTGGGAGAAGTATTGCCTAAACTCTGGTAAGTCTGATAGTAAAACTGAATATGGTCTAATTGATTCTCTAAACTTATCAAAGGTTTTTTCCAGTGGAATATCATTATTTGTGCACCCATTAAAAAGCTCATCAAGTATTTTTTCCACTTTTTCACGAAACTTGGATTCAAATGATGATACAATTGGGTGAATTATATTGGTTACTAAATTTGGTGCCCAAATACATACAAGCCTAATAGCTTTAGAAATCGATTCAAGTTTAAGTTCGTTGATATTCATGATCCCATCAATTAGAACTATTAATACAGAATAAAATTCATCAAGAGATTCATGATTCTGATTTAATTTTGATATTACTAATTGAAGAGAATCCCCAATTACAGGCCATAGTTCGAAGTAATTTGATAAAAGAGATTTAATTACAAAATAAATATATTTGTTCCTAAGCGGTGTCGAATTAATAAATCTGTCGGGAAAGAGCTCAACTATTCCATTAAAGATCGAAAACAAATGAATCAAATATTTCGATTTGCCAGATAAGTCTTCAAACATCCATGAATAGATTGCATCAAATACACAGTCCAAAAAATGTGTATATGACATATCTCCAAAAAATTGCATAACTCCAAAATTTGCATATTTTGAACTAAAAACAGGAAATACAATCATAATAATTGACCAAGGGAAGTCTAGCAAACATTTATTCACTCCATTTAAAGCTTTGTGAGTGAGCCAAAACAATTCAATTCCTTCAGCAGAATCTGATGGGAAACTGTATGGTTTCGTTTTATTTGGAGCCAATAAGCTTAAAAACTTGCAAATGGTCTGAATTACAGGGATTGATTGCTGGTGAATATTAATGCACTCAATAATCATATTTGTATGCTTAGATAACACCCATTTAACAACATACAGGTTGTGATCTATATTTCCCTTTAGGAAACCAGAAAGTTCTCTGAATAGAATATAACATTGAGATGAATCAGTGAAACCATTTTGAGCTAAGAACTCAATTTTTTCATCATAATATGACAAAAAGACATCTAAATGTTCTTTGTTCAAAATAACTCTTGAATAAATCTTATTTAGAAAAACTAATAATTTAGCTAATTTGGAATAATCTTTTAGTGAGAACTCTAAAAAGTAATTTCTATTAATCAGATCTGATAATAAAGTATTGTTAGATGCTAATGGAGAAAGTGATCTGTTTTGCAAGGGGTTACTCATATAATCAATAACAACTAGTGTATCATACAAAAACTCAGGATAATCATGAAATCTGACGAGATTTTTTAAAAACCTATTCATAAATAAATCATAAACTTGCTGCAAAGTATAATCATTCTTTAAATAGCTAAATATGGAACCAAAATGACCATCTTTAGATGTGAAAACAGTCCTGAATGATTTTGAAAAAGCTATTATTGTTTGTTCAAAAAATAAAGTGGAGACATTGTCAAAGCACAAGTTATCACTGATTATTTCTTCTGATCGCTCTAATATATAAAAAATTGATTTGCACATCTTCACATAAAGAATTGCAGATTCATGGGCTGAATTCATAATCCTATAATTCTGATTATTCATTGCAGAAGCAAAAAACAGTAGTATAATTGATAACCGATAAAACATTTCAGGCGTGCCAACACTTTCTTCAAAAACTAATAACACCAACTGGCATATGTATTCGACAGATCTAGACATGTTAATAAAACCAATGTCCCACAAATACTTATGATCATCAATAATCTCAGAGAAATAGCCATAGAAACTAGAATGAATTATTTCATTTCCTTCTGGTACAAAATTCATAAAAAGAACTATATACTTCTCAAAAATACCGTATATCATTTCTAATAGTTCAGGAGGATCAGTTTTCATTCTTTGCTTCAAATACAAGCTAATACCACCCCAAAATCTTAGACAATATACACAAGCCATGGGTTCTTCAGGATTAAAGCTTTTGATGAACATTTTTTCAGCATTCTCAAATAGAAAACTTGCATTTGGATGGGATATAATCAAATTTAAATCAAAAGAACCTGATATCCTGAACATTAGCTTGGATAATTCTAACATTTCTTTGTTATTCTCTATTGAAAAAGAAATTATAGAAATTATGTTATCCACAAAATCGATAATAAATTCACGATGCCCTTTGTTATTCCACATTTTTGGACTTGATGACGAGTACAACTGGATTAATACAATTGTTTTTTCGTAGATTTCATGATTAGATTGGCTAATAATTGAATACAATTCATGTGGAATTAATAGATTGGAAAAAAACACTAACCATCCTTGACTCATGGAAAAAGAATATGTATCAATATCACCTTTCATATTAAAAGACAAACATAATACCATAATATCAATTGCTACATTATATAAATGACAAAAACTGCTCTGAATAACATCAACAGCATGAGCAAAATACCTGCTCATTAAATAGTTGGAAAAGCTTTTCTGAACTGAGTGGCTTATATATGCTGCCTCATGTTTTAGACTTGTTTTCATATAGTTCAAGACATATTCCATTATCTTTAAATTAATTAATAGAATTTCTGATTCGGAATTGGAAAAAAGATCTTCGAAGTTGGGTAATTCCAAAAAATTATTAGCAAAAAATAATCTATATAGCAATGCTATTGACTCAGATGCAATATTAAGAAGATGTTGCTCCCTCACAAATATACTCTGATTTGAAATTACAAAATTATATATATTACCCATTGTATTGCTTAAATATTCGGTTTCCAATAGAGAGCCTTTAGAAAGTAATGAATCCTTAATAATGATAAAAGAAATATAAAGATGGTGATTTGAATCAACATATTTCGACAAAATTGAGATGAAGAATTCTAAATACTCTATCTTATTTACAAAACTCATTAGTATTGATTGCGATTCTTGTATTCTCTGTTCATCTTCTGAGTAAAAATCATTAATAAGATCAAAAATTCTCTGTTCTTCAGTCATAATATTGCTTTTACTGTAAGACACTAAGATGGATTATTCAAAGATCTTTCCTCCTGTTTGGAGTCTCATAATGCCTTTCTTCTTTTTTTTAGGAGATGAATCTTCTTCAAAAAGAAGATCCATTGAGTGGGAACTTACTTTGGTTGTCTGAGATGTCCCAGCTTTTGGAAGCACTAAGGTATCCGATTGAACATGAACCTTTTCTTCTTCTTTCTCCACTACAACATTTAGTTCAACCGGTGTTGGGCGGAATAAAGCAACAGCTTGCTCAAGAGGCAACATGTCATCAAGTGGTAATATTCCAAGCAGACAATCTCTGGTTCTTCTTAAATCCATTATATAAGGCAAAGCTTCATCAAGATTGTGTTTTGAACATAGTTCTGAAAGACCTCTTGATAAATCATTAAGCCTTTCAGCCACTGCAAATTTAACATCTTCGCTCTCCATCCTTTTCTTCGGACGGGTATATTTTTCTATTGCTTGAACAACGAATCTTGCTGGATTTGGAAGCTTCGGAAAATGGAACAAAAACTTCAACAATTCAATTGGCCCAGATGCAAGAAGAGTATTCTTTGCATTCAAAAGTATGGTTACAGCTGTATATGTTATTACAGATATGTCAGGAAGTTGTGATATGATCAAATCCCACATTGAATAGGCACTTTCCAGATCAAAAACTCTTATGAAGAGCAATCTTAGCCATTGAACCAGGTAAGTTTGAGGAGCAATATTGTTTTGACTGAGATGTTCAGATAGCTCAACAGATTCTTTAGCCAAAAGCTCTCCTTGAATCCTTTCAGCTAAAATGGCACAATAACTTGGCTCACTTGGCGATGATGATGGCCTGTATAATGGCTCTAAAGCTTCTGCTAATGCTGAAAATGTGAAAAAAGCATCAGGAATTATAGAATTAATATTAAAAACAAAAGATATTGCATCATTATCTTCGGATTTCATTTCTTGAGAGAAGACATAATAAATTACTGCTGCAATCTCGTGTAATCCCTGTGCATATTCATACTTAGGATGGGTCCTACAAAACAAAAACAGGATATCCTCCAAATTTTTTAAAACTGTTGGATCTTGGAAAAAATCGATCTCCTGGAAAGTCCTTGTGGTATCTCGGCATATTTGCTTTCGAAGATCTTGGTCAGAAAAAAATTGGTTCCATTCACTATTTTGAGATGATAATAGAGGATCAACCGAATCATCTTCTTCAGATGGTTTTACAAAATGTTTAGCTTTCAAGTCGAAATAGTTCTTTCGTTTTTCATTGAGAATAGAAACCCAATCATCAGCAGTGGCGAAGTTCTTTTTGCAATTGGGTTTGATTACCATAAAAAACTTCCAAATAGCAGAATGGATAGATGTATTATCAGCATATCCTTGTAAGAGCTGAGGAACTACATACAAAGAAGACCCTGTACAATTAGGGAATATGTGCAAAAACTGATTTCTCTGTTGATTCATTGGTCAACGATTATTTTGTAAATATAATCGTTTGTAAACTGACATAGAATAATGTTGTGGATTACAATTGTTTTTTCTTCTATATGGATTGGATATACTCTTATCCCATTTTTCCGCGTTAATGATTTAAACTTTTATTCTAGAATTTTTACTGGCTGGCTTATTGGTAGTTCCATTACATCGTTTGCGGTATACATTTTAAACTTTGTTTTACCAATGGGACCATTTTTAGTGCTAGTAATACTTGCAGCCGAGGTTTTTGCAATTGTATATTTACAGAAAACTGGCCATAAATCGCCATATTCCCATGAGAAGAGTCCTTGGTATTATTTTTTCATAATCTTTACTGCAGGAGTTTCTTTAAAACACTTATCTAGAGTATACAATGAAGTTCCAAATCTTTGTCATTCATCACTAATGCCAATTATGGATAGAGAGCTTTCTTTTATAAATTCTGTTTTATATGGAGTCAACAAAAGAAGATCCAACCTATTCTTTTACTCAGATCCAATGGTTTATGGAAGTAAGTTTTATGGCTATGCAATGCCACTCTTATTTACGTCGGTATTAATGAGTGGAGGCTTATCGTATGGAGGGGCATCGATTGTAATTTGCTTTATTAATACTATCGCTACATCTTTTGCTATCTATCAATTTGCCAAAAAGTATACCAAATGGCCTACCCTTGCATCTTTTGTTTTTATATATCTTGGAGGCTGGGCTTCTGTTTTATTTATGCGAGCATCACACCGGATTGATAAACACAATGATTTGGTGCATTTGTTATCCAAAACACATGAAACAGTTATGTATCAGCCATTAGCCCATATCTTGAGTTTATCAAAGTCAGTATCATTCGCTTTTACTTTTGCTCAGTTTGCTATTCTTTGGCAGCCTTCAATTCTAAGTTATGTATTAGCAGCTTTATCACCAAGTATCGCAACGTCAATTGCTACTTTTGGATTGCTTGCTGGAATGCCTCATAGTGTTTCTCATTTGATACCATTTGCATCTACCATTCTTTTTAGGTTGTATCCATTTACTTTGAATTACAAACCTTTATTTAGGGAAGCAGAGATGAGAGGGACATTTTTTGCTCCAGTAGTGATTTGGTTTATTGCTCTTGGCCCAATATTCATTGTTTTGGCTGGATTTTCTTGGTATCTTCCACGTAACAAGTTTAAGTTCTATTTTATTGCATCTGCTGGACCATTTTTACTTCTTAACTTTTTCCGAGAAGGGACAGGTTTGTTTGCCAATTCTGCAGCTATCGCGGCAACATTTTTGCCTCTTGCTGTTGTTGCTTTTACCGAACTACTTAGGAAATATATAGATTGGCCTACTGATGAAGAGTATAAAGGGTGTGCATTGTTTATTGCAACTTTCACCTTTGGCATTATTATAGCTGGTGGGTTGATTTGTACAAAAAGGTTGGGCGAATCAAAAGAACAAGCTATTGGGCCCTATGAAATTGAGGCTGCAAAATGGCTTCATGAGATTGTTCCCTATTCAGAACCCATTCTTACAAAGTCCACAAAATTAAATCCGACAACCCTCACAGGACATCAACAATATCTTGGTGATAAAGCTGAGCTATTTGCTGATGGAGTGAATCTTAAACCCAAACTTGATGAGATATACTCTCTAATAGATGCTTCAGCAAAGAAATCTGAATGGAAAGCTTTGGGCATTAAATATGTTCTCCAAAACAACCAAGAGCCATTGAATATACCAGTTGAACATCAAGTTCTCAAGGAGAACAATATGTATTCTTTACTTGAGATCAAAGATTAGAATAAACCACATTACATTTTTTAACAAGAACTATTACAAGAGCATGATAATTGCCGAAAACAATAAACCTATGAAAGAACTGGGTTGGACAAAAATGAACCATTTAGGATCAATTGAGCCACATTCCCATAACCAAATAGGAGAAATTAATTACCAACTTCAAAAACAAATGATGGTTCATGGGAAAATTTTTAAGAACCCCAAAATGCCCATTAAAAAATTTAAATTTTTTTTAATTTTGTCAAAAATCTATTGTTGACTTTCAAAATTATTAAATTATTGAGTGAAATGTTAACAATATATTGAGAATTTACAGTTATTTATTCATAAGATTATTATTGAATTTCAGAACAATTCTGGATTTTCAATTATTTGATCAAGTTGCCCTATCAAAGTCAATTAGTACTATTATCGTTTGGCCATGCCATTAACACTTTTACTGATGTCCCCACCCACAATAACAACGCTTGCGATTTCAAAAAGCAATTCTTATAGGAAAAGCAATCCAAAATCATTCACTAAGATTATTTTATTAATGGTTGGCTGTTATTTTATTTTTATTAATGATATCAAAGAGTTTAACAAAAAGCAACTTTTAATTAATGATAGCCCATTTAATTTGGCATTATTCAATCAATGTCATACTATTTGGGGAGTTGGTATTGGATGTGCAAATGAATTGGATGGCCAAGGAAGATATTATTCTCAGAAAAAGATTAATATTGCTCAATGCTCCTTCTCTATGTTCGATGTTTTTGTTGGAAGAGGGGGGATAATATTCGTGGATATTAGTTCTTTATCAATGGATGTTTCATATTCAATGTTTTACAATTGTACATGCACTTTATATGGGGGAGCAATATACTATTATTCAACCAATTCATCCTTAAAAATGATTTGTGCCAATAGGTGCTCATGTAAGACTTCTCTAAATTATAATTTTGCATATATTAACTGTAATCAGGTAAATACAATGGAGTTTCTCTCTGTATCTCAGTGTTCTCATTCCACTTATGGAGAATACTCTTTTAGGATAAGTCGGGGCAATCAGAGTTTTGAAAACACAAATAGTTCAATGAATAATGATTATACTTGTTCTGGTATTGGAATCGACTCTCCTTCATCATTCACAAGCTCACATTGTACTTTCTCAGACAACAAGGTTTCATCCAATACATGCATTCACTTCAGTTCATTCTATGGAACAATGACATATGCAATCATTGTCAATAATGACAGTAATTATTATGGAATAGTTACCGTTGAAGGAGGAGGAACACCAAAGATGAATAGTTGCATTTTCAAAAACAATCAAAACACACTATTCTGTGTAAAATCTGGTTCTCTAGAAATTTCTGATTCCTACATCGATCACTCTGGGAAGTTTTCTACTTCATCTTCAGTTTTCACCGAGAGTAATAATACATTTATTGCAACAATGACTTATCATTTACAATTCTTTGATTCTCATTATTGCCATGCAGATAATCCTCTTCCAGATCATTCGCCAATGTATACTGTTGAGCCAACCCCAATCAACACACTTGAATCAACAATTATCAATACTCCTGAAGTCACTCCAACAAGTTCTTATATTGCAACGCCAATGAATACTCCCGATCCATCAACCAATGAGTCAGGATTCGAAGCGCTCTCAATAGCATTACTATCTCTCGCAGGAATTGGAATATTTGTTGGATTAACAATCGGGATTTTTTATTATTTAGGTCACAAAGATGGAAGATCCGAATCAGAAGACCAAAATGATCAGAATAAAATATAGTGTCATCTTAAAAAAAATTTTGCTTTCTATTCATATAAAAAGGAGGCAGAGAGAAGCCTTATTGGGTTAAATCATTAACAATTGGCTAAAGACTCAATATGAGTGAGAAAGGCAATTGAATATATATTTTTAAAACGAAGCTAAAAAAAAAATTTGTATATAATCTTTGCTTTTTTGGAACAACAAAGTGTCAAGAAGATTTCTTTGAGTTATTATATAATTCAAATGAGAGAACTGGAAATAATAATACGGGAGTATTTACTGCTGAGGAGATGATCTCCAAATAATCAATTTACTTGTTGGTCGCAGAATCAAAAAACAATATGATAATTTCTTGCAAAAATATAATAATTGTTCGGATTTGGGCATCTATAAACAATATAATCCCCAAAAACTCAAAATATTAAAATTTTGTTTTTTTTAGCAAAATCATATTAAATAACAAAAAGACTATTTTAATATGAATTATCCTATTTTAACAAAATCGGGATAACTAGACGATAAAAATATCCGTTACAACCGTTTGATCTATTTCGTTAAATGCCACCAAAGAAGAAGAATGAGTCTCCATTGGAGAAACTGATTCGTCAAAAGAAGGAAAAATTGCAAAAGGATAAAGAAAAGAAAGAAAAAGAGGAAAGATTAGTAGAACTTAATAAAAGGAAGAAGAGGATAGCAGACGAGAAGAAAGCAAAGGCGAAATCAGCAGTAGAAGAAAGGGATGTGAGGAAAAAGCTTTTTGCTTCAATTACTGAAGAATTGAAGAAAGAACAAGAAGAGCAGAAAAAGAAAGAAAAAGAGGAGATTGAGAAGATGAGAGAAGAAAAGAAAAAGAGAATTGAAATGAGAGTAGCTGAACAGAAAGAACTTGTAAAGGTTCAGAAAGTCGAGAAGAAACAAAGAATAAAGGAAGAAAAAGAAGTTAAGAAGAAAATGGCAAACGATATTAAAGAAATTAGAAGGAAAACAGAAGTTGAAGCGAAGAAAGAAAGATTGAAGAATCTTAAAGATAAAATGGAGAAAGAAAAGAAGCATGGCGAGTTTTTGGTTAAAGTTGAGGCAAATAAAACAAAGAAATGGGATGTTGAGAAACTTGCTACACTTCTCATTGATTCAGTATAAAATAAATTCTCCTCGAATATTGTTTTTATATCATTTTGTCTTTTGTTTAAGTCTCTCCAATAAGAGATTCTTCTTTGGAATGTTTTCTTCATCAGTTGGTGCTTTTGTTTTCTTTGAACGATGCTTACTCGGTTTATAGCATTCGATACTTTCGGTATCTTTCACAAGCTCAAGGTATTTGTGATCATTGCTTTCAGGTTTGATGGGAATTTCAATAATTTTCTTTCCAGAATCATCAAAGAATCTTTTCTTCTCTTTGAGCTTTGGTGCAATTTTTAACATTGGTTCATCTTCATCCAAATACTTATGGTTAGCCATTTTGAGTTGTTTTATAGGAGTTTTGTCTTCAACATCTGAATCGCTATCGGAAGCAAATAGTTTATCCCTCTTAATCCTGTTACTGGGCTTTTTAACAATTGGCACAGTTATCTTTTCATCAATTTCGTCCGATCTAGAATCTTCTTCATAAATATGATCAATGATAATCTGGGGCTTTTCATCATTAGCATTCAGTTGTTTTTCTTGAGTATTGAGATCAATAATACTTATTATTTCCTTTGTTTCATTGTTTTCTAAAGTAATCTCATTGATGCATTCTTCTTCTTCTGGAATAACAGTATTTGTTTTTGGAGGATTTTGGATTTCTAATTCTTCATTAATGCTTTCTTCCTCATTATCTGGTAATTCATTAAGAATTTGATTCATTTCGAATTCGTCAATACTTTCCTCTTCAGGATTGGCCTCTTCTATATTAATTGGAATTACATTTTCAGAAGCTTCTTTTGTATCCTTGCTAATAGGATCCTCAATAACATGTTCATCCTTCGTTGTTTCCTTGTTATCTTCTTCTTTTTTTTCTTCGACTTTTGGTTTCTGAATTTCTTCTTCCTTCATTTCTTCCTCTTCAGTTGGTATATTTTCCTCTTTTTTCGGTGGTTCATCAATCTTTATCTCATTTATTTCTTCTGGTTTACTTTTTGGAGATATAACTTCTTCCAATTTTTCTTCTTCCTCCATATTATGATCAGCAACAACATCTGCTTCCTGTTTTTCTTCAACGACTGTTTCAACACTTGGAGTAACTGGTTCGCCGTTTTCCATCAAATAAACTCCTTTACAAGATAACGTAATCAGTGCTTTTTCTCCATTTAGATCATCTAAATCTTCCTCTAATCTTATCTTTTTGGGGTTTTTGGACAAAAATGAAAATGATTAATAGGAGCAAACTCACAGAGATCACCAATTCGATCAAAGAAATAACGGATAAAATGCAAATAAGTGATGTACCTCAGAGAATATTTGGAATCGACACGGTTCAATCTACAGTTAATGATGAATTGTTTTATAATCTGTTGAAAAATGGGGATTATCTGAAAAATTTAGTTGATAATTCTCCAGATTATGTTGATAACGATGATATTCCTGTGATTCCTCCCCCAAAGAAGTTTGATAAAAAATTCATTGGAATTAGATTGGTTAATTTCTTCAAAGGGCCAATTCCAATAACCAAAAAATACAGTTCTCCATTTTGTGGGAGCATTCAACCACAAGCCGACTTTGAACCATTTTTTGGTGATATCATCCTTCTTATGAGAGATTCGAAGTATATATTGGCAATGATGGGACAAAATCATTCTGATAAAGTATTTTTGTGTTATGATGTAATAACAGGGGAGAAAATATTGTGTTGCTTGAACCAGATCACATATTTTCCCCACGCCTATCCAGATATTTTCTCAATTGAATGTGAATGGGCTCATGATACACCAGTTTTTTATGTACAAATAAACCAGGATGATTCTTTCTTGATTGAAGAAGGCAGAATTGTCAGATCACCTACAGAGAATCACAATGCAATTTATCAAGTATTAAAAGAAAATGGGGATGTTGTGGAAGTTGAAGCCAGGTACATCGCCCCAAGGGTATCTCCACACCCTTATGATGAAGAAGCCGTTCAATTATTAGGAGATGCTCAGTCATTTGAGATTTCTGAATCATCAAATGAAAATATAATAAAATCCGACAATCAACAAGGGTTAGAAGAAGGAATACGAACAAGAACCAGAAAGCCTGTTGTTAAAATTGATGAAATTGAAAAAGATACAGATCCATTAAAAATAAAGGTCAAGAAACCGAGAAATAAAGGAGATGCTGCCAAAAAAGCAAAGACAAAAAGGAAAGAGAAGGCACAATTTAGTCTAATCATATGTGATAGAAGGAAAATCAATAGTATTCTTGAAAAATCCTTGAACACAAAAATACAAAAAATAGATTTCAATGTGGAAAAAGAAAATCATCCTATGCCTCCAATTCACACCATCTCACCACCAAGTATTCCAACTGAGTTTGCCCCATTCTCACAATCCTTTCAAACATTTAATATGGCATCATTATTCATGATGCCAACAAAAGAGGCTAAACCCATTGAAGACCAGCCAAAAAATACAAAACACATAAAGCTTATCATAAGGCCCCCTGAGGCTAATCAGTAAAAAACACTGTTCAATGTAGGGTGGTTGAGTATTGAAAGTCATTTTTTTATGGAACCTGACAGCTTTCTTATCGCACTGAAGCTTCTAAACGAAGGTAATTTCCCATCCGAATATGTTTATAATGTATTGCAATCCATTGAGATGTCTATTGAAGCGATTGATGTTTTGTCAATGGAAGGTGATTTGTTAGCGTATTTCATCCATAAGATTTTTTTGAAAGGACCCCAAAATGTTCGTTCTTTGCTGTTAAGGATAATAGGAATTATTGAAAATAAGAGTAATGAATCAATAATTGAGAAATTTAAGTATGATTTTTTAATTGCAATGAGCATTGACCAAAGAATTGCCGAAGGAGGTCCTAAAAACGAGGAAGATCGCCTTTCTGCTTTTAAAATCATATTTTTGCTTCTTAAAAAGAGGAACTCTTTGTCAGATTCTGTATTGCGGGCATTGGCAGCGCTATATATTTATCCTAATCACCAATACCATGATTTAATAATTAATGTTTTTCTTGAAGTCAGTGTGTATCGAGATGTTAGTAGTATATCCCAAATTGGGGATATTATAATTGATTACTATCTGAAAAATCCAAAGCCACAAATATCTAGGTTTATTAACTATGCAATAGAGGAAAAAATGGTATTTATCTCCGATCCATCATATTTTTCGAGGTTGATTCGTCCATTAACTGAGAATAATGAATATTCAAAGCCAAGCGTAACAGCAATCATACAACTTCTAAGACACTGGCCTTCTTTATTGCATATTGGTTGTAATCAGAAACTAATCAAGAATATTATTCAATCATTGGATCATTTGAAAGAGACATCTCTACCAATTTTTTCCGAAATAATGTGTCTTGCTCCATTTAACAATGTTCTTGACGGGTTTTCAGGTCTCATACTATCATATATTATTGATAATGGTATTGTTGAGCAATTAGATTCTATGGATAATCAAATTGAATCAGTTAAACTATTCATGGATAATATTCGCCCATATATCTATAGTGGATTTAATACAAAAGAAAAAATATATAATAATGAGAAAGAAAGATTTGTTGCTACATCAATATATTCTCTGAATTGCTTTAAAAGATCAGTTATTGCTAACGAAAACAAGGTAATTACTACTATTACAAAATTCGACCTTCCAGCTGATCATTCTGCTTGGGATTGGAGGGGGATAGTGAAGATTTTAACGGTAATTCTACCTCATAATGAAAGCGAATCTGTATCTAGTTTTGCCAAAAAATTATATTGCAAGCTATTAGACTGTTTCTCAACCCAATACTTATCTGCAACTGCTCTTCGTTCATCATTGATATCTGAAGTTTTAAATTCATTTATAGGTTTTTTGTCAAAATCTAAGTCTGGATGGAGTCAGCTGGCTTCTCATTCAGCAATGATTGAACTATTCTCACAAACTATTGTTAAATTTGAGCAAAGTGATATAATACCTCAAAATTCACCTTATTATTATTTTTACAAGTTTATTAATTTAATTATTTCCAATATTGAAGGTATCAATCAATTTTCCAAGCATAATTTTTTTACACAAGTTTCCAACACTGGGAATAATTATCAATCTGTTGAAAACGCTGATACAGTTATGACTCTGATAAATATTAATATCCAGTTTCCAAAGACCATTGAATTGTTCAATAACTTTTTGAACTCTCCTATCGGATCAATTCATATTGCTGCAATAAATCAAATCCGCAAGCGCATTGATCCTTCATTAGATTTCTGCAATAATATTTTTATTCCAATTTTTCTTCCCCATTTGAAAAAAGAAATCGAAGGGCAAAAAACCCCAGAAGTCATTAATTTGTTTTCTGAAATCATTCATTATAATAAGTATTGTCATGAAGCATCTATTAATGATCCATTGATTTGTGAGTTATTTTCCAAAACACTCCTTTCATGCCAGTTGTTTGATTATGCTAACTCTTCACAAGAAGCATATTTGAAAATCATTGATTACTGGATGAATTCGGGTAATCTTGAATATGTGGAAGCTTATGATCAAGCAATAGAGGGTTCTTTTATGAAAGTTGATTTTGTTCCCAAGTTTCCTTCTGTTGTTTTTCAAAAAGGATATGCATTGATACCACCCCATATTTTTGGGATGATAGCCAAATATCCAGAAAGATATCCAATTTTAATACCATATATAAAAGATTTATTATCCCATCTCCCAACAGTATCTTTGAGGCGGAAACGTGCAGCCTTTTTCGCAATTGGTCATTTTTCATCATCACCAAACACCAGTGTTTATTTGGATGAGTATAAAATTATTGATACAATGATAAATCAAACAATACAAACCGGATCATATCTTCTTTTTGGTACTCTCATTACCACTTTATCATTATTCCACCAGTCTAAATCTCTTCTTGATCAATTACATTATCATCAATGGAATATTTTCTCATATGGTAATAAGATTTCTGTGATTCCAAATGTGATTCCGAGCTTTTTTGACACAAAAGATAATTCTATGAACTGGACAATTCCTGATATCGAAGGAAAGAAAAGGATTACTACATCAATAAGGAGGCTAATGAGCCCAATAACCCAAAACAAGGCAAAAGAAGAGATTAAACAAATATACAAAGAGGATTCCTCAAAATTTAATGATTGGGAGCTGGCAGATTTTGGTCATAGGATTATGGCACAGTTTAGCCTATCCCCTGACTCCAGGTTTTTCATTGAAGTTCTGTTTAAGAATACTGTTCCAATTCAACCAACAAACTTAGAAGTATTGCTACAAAAAGATTCTTTCAAAGATCCAAATAAGGTTCATTTTATAAACAAGTGTTTACAAAATGCATATGATGAACCTTTTACCAGTTTCATTGATATTGTCAATAATACAAAATAAATATTCTGCGTTTAATTTATAAATCGGCGCCAAATTCATCCTCATCTTCTCCATCTCGATGGTTCTTGAGTTTTTTGTTAATTACACCCTCCTCTAAGTTCTTGAAAGCGTCACCAAGTTTCTTAATCCTAATTCTGATTTCACTTGTCTTAAGAACTGGTTCATCCCATGGTGAAAGTTCACCTTGTTCTTCCAACATTCTTGTTAACCACTCTTTAGTCATTGAAACATGGTTGAGAATTGCCTTTCTTTGTTTCTTGGGGACTTTAAGTTTCTTTTGAGGCCATCTATTCAAAACAGCATCTTGCATATCATTCAAAAGATACTCAAGTTCATGAATTGAGGCCTCTCTGTTTTTGCTCTCACTCGATCTATAGCGAAGAGGTGCAAATGTTTCATTAAGAGCATTTGATTTTGATTTAAGCTCGGATTCATCATCGAATTCGTGATGTGTTTCAATCCATTGAATATACTTCTTCAACTCGTCCTGAATTTTGGTAATTTCATCTTTAGATGATACCTTTTGGATTACTGGGTCTTTGTTAACCAGACCTCTGATTTCAAATATCAGTGCTTCAAGAGCATTCCTTGCTTCTGCTATTTTTGCCAATCGAACATCATTTAAAGAAAAGGCATTGACTAGTTGTTTGTTGAATTGTCTCATTTCTTCAGATGACTTCAGTGGTTTGTAGATCTGCTTAACTCCTAATGGAATTTGATTAATTTCACCATTATCTCCTTTAAGATATAAAAGGCTTTTAGATAATTCTAATAAGCCAATTTCGTTTATACCAAACGATAATGCTATCCTCGACCCCACTGGTATTTCATTTTCATGATCTAATCTCCATTTTCCAATGATTTTCGATGATCCTATTGGAACTCTAGATGAATACTCTATTGAAAACTCCATATCATTTGATGAATCATAACGAGTGGTTTTAAGTTTTGACATTGATGAACCTTCATTCATTATTCTAATAGCTTTATCCCCAGTCACCAAACTAATGTTGTGAATGCTAAGGGGTTCATAATTAATATCCATCAATTGCATAGTCCCAGAAGTAGAGGAAGCAATATATGCTGCACCAACAACGATTGCTTCGTCGGCATTAAGGGATCTGGTTTGAGGTCCTAAAATTGATGAAACAATATCTTGAACTTTTGGAATTCTTGTGGAAGCTCCAACAAATTCCACAGCATCGAATTTCTGATTCAGACTCTGAGTTATATATAGAATCTTATCGAAAATTGGCTGGCAAAGCTCATTAAACTCTTCTTGAGAAAACAAAATTCGGGTATTTGTGGTTTCAAGGGTAATATTTGCATTTCCTGTAAGAGTTAATGCATGTTTGATTCTTTGAGCATCAGAAAGAAGCAAGGTACTCATCTGTTCAATTCTGTACTTTTCCATTAATCTATTTGCGATAAGAACGTCAATATCAAGCCCTCCGATCGAATCATCCCAAACATAGCCAAGTTCTTCAATTTTTGGAACAGGTTTAGGATTTCTTCCTTTTTGAGTAACAATTTTTGCAGAGAACCTAAATCCACTTATGGTAAAATATGACGAGCCAAAATCAACCATAGCCACCGTCTTTGGTTCTCTGGTAAAAGATCCTGTTTTTTCAATAGCATAAACATATGCAAGGGCCATTTTGTCATCTATTATCTTTTTCAAGTTCAGTCCAGCAATTTTGGCTGCTGAAGCAATTTTTGATCTTTGAACATATGTGAAAAATGAAGGCACTGATATAACTGCATCTCTCAGGCTTCCTTGTTGAAATTGTCGTTCAGCATCATTCACAAGCTTTTCAAACAACATTGCAAGAGGAACATGAGGCTCAATTCCGTTAACTAAGGATCCATCAAAGTTGAAATCATACATCCTATCTTTGAGATGCTTTTCTAGTTCAGCACTGCTGCTTTTGCCCAAAATCTCTGGAATCCCCCTTATAACAGCAGAGCGATTCCTAGATAAAACAGATTGCGCAGCAAATCCAACTCTTCGATCAATAAGTCTTACATTGTCTGGGGTTATGCTTACGTTTGTCTCAAAAGATACCATTGATGGAGTTTTGCGTTTTGATTGTTCATTTAACACCAATTCTATGGTTTTACCAGATCTTAAAACCGCAGCACGGATTCCTTCCGTCCCTAAATCAAATCCAATGATCGCAGAATGAGCTAAAACTGATAAAAACAGCAACATTCCAAGACGATTATATCTGGCTAAATACAACTAAACTTCAATATTTTTATTCTCAGTGATGAGGATGATTTCAATAACAATCATTCCTAAAGCTAGGGCTAAGGCTATAATTATGATGAACTCATTAGTTGTTACCATATCATTAGAATCATACTTGTCAATACACTTGATATCTTCTTTAAATAATGTACTATCAAAAGATATGTTAGGATGATCTGCCAGTCTTATTTTCCTGAGTGAGTTATGGGTAAAAAGCTTATAAAGCCGCACCTCTTCAATGCACTTTTTGTTATAAACAAACATTTCTTTAAACCTAAAGTATTGTTATTATTCTGACTCAACAATATCTGACTTAGTTTTATATCAAACAATATTCATAATAGGTAGTTTGGTTGATTTCTCTTTGGGAAAAAAACTTACTAATTGGTGTTTGCTTTGGGATGTTCTCTTATTTTATTCATTGAAATTTGGAAATAGCAAACAGTTTTAAAAGAGATTTGGAAATCAGATATCCAAACCCCTCGATGTAGAATCATTTAAAGAACTACTGGGATATTCCTGAGCTGTTTTTTTTTTGAATTCGAATTTAATAATCAATGTCTCAGTTTTTGAAAACTAATTCTGGTTAATCAATATCACTCTCTTATAGATTTCAATTTACTATTGAGCTAATCAATAAATATGCAATGTTTTCACATTAGTATATACTAAATCATGATCACAAACCACCTCTATCAATCCGAACTTATGAGTTCAAAATACTAATCAATATCAATTTTCCTATTGTTCCTGTTTCTAATATCTTTTGCAGATGACATTGACTTGATGGGAGTATAAAAGAGCCTTTTTAAAAGGGGATCTGGTATCCATGGAACAGTCTCTCTTTTCTTTGTTTGCTTAATTGATTCAATGATTTTTTTTGCTTCACCTTCTGGATGAAACATTGTTTCGAATCTAAAATTGGACATGAGATAGGTACCACCAGTTTCATGATAACTATTAGACAAATTATTCGGCAATTCTGGAAATTCTTTCTCATTTAAGTTAGTAACAGGTATTGGTTGATACAAAAAAGATGGTGGTTCATTTTTTATCCATTCAATATCAGTTTCGGGCTCACCATTATTAAAAACCGGTTGATCTTGAGAAACTTCCGTATAAATTAGACCAAATGATTTAACTAAAGACAGTTCTCTGTTTGATAGTCCTTTTTTTGATGGAAAAAATGGAGGATCCTTACATATGATAATGTTAGGACAATCTTGGTATTTTTCGCAAAAATTCTCAATTTGATCATTAAAAATAAGGCCAGAGTCCGATATACGATTATCTGGCATGATTATTTTTTCATTATTATCTTTTTCATTTGTTTCATCCTCTTTTATTCGAGCAATAGGAATTTTTTCATTTAAAACATGTTTCTGTTCACATATTGCATTATTGTGACTAAAAACAGTATTAAAATGTTTTCGCTTACGTCCAATCATAATGAAACGAAAAAGTTTTATTCAGCATTGAACTTGGCAACAGCTTTACCACCTTCGGAAACGGCGTGCTTAGCAAGATCACCAGGAAGAACAAGGCGAACAGCTGTTTGAACTTCTCTTGAACCAAGAGTGTTGCGATCATTCATGTCTACAAGGCGAGCTGATTCACGAGCAATCCTTTCGAAAATATCTGTAACAAAGGAGTTCATTACCATCATAGCTTTGTTGGAAATACCAATGTCTGGATGAACTTGCTTAAGAACTTTGAAAATGTATGAGGAGAATGTCTCAGCCCTCTTCTTATGCCTTAATTTCTTGTCCTTGGAAGCTGTTGTTGTACCCTCAGCTCCTTCGACGGCTGGCTTTTTCTCGGTTGGTGTTTTAGATGCTGGCTTCTTTGAAGACATTGCAAACAATGAAATCACTCTTGGCGGGATGATTTGATTTCCAACTTCTCATTTTTTTTGGGGGTAAAATGGCATGAATCAGGTTTACAAATAATGCCATTTTACTCCTATAGTATTTGAATTTTGCGCCCAAAAAAATGGAGCCAAAAAAAAATCATTTACTTTAATGCCAGCTAAGAAAGGTGTAAAGAAGACTGCTACAAAGACCGCTGTTGATGGAGAGAAGCAACATCCAAAGACCAGATCATCTCGTGCTGGTCTTCAGTTTCCAGTTGGTCGTCTTCACAGATTCCTCCGTGAAGGCCGCTATGGTGAGCGTGTTGGTGCCGGTGCTCCAGTTTTTATGGCTGCCGTTCTTGAATATCTTACCGTCGAAGTTTTAGAACTCGCTGGTAACGCTGCTCGTGATAACAAGAAGACCAGAATTTCTCCCCGCCACATCATGCTTGCAGTTCGTAACGATGAAGAATTGAACCAATTGTTATCTAACATCACCATTGCATCTGCTGGTGTTGTTCCACACATCCACAAGGTACTTCTTGGCAATCCAAAGAAGGGCAAGGAATCTCAAGAATAAACACTTTTTAACCTGTAACACAGTTTTTTATGAGCTCGAATTGCTCTGAGTTTAGATTGCTTTCATCTTGGTTCACAAGTTCCCTATCCTGTATATATGTTATTTCTTCTCTTTTCCAAAATCTAGATCATTCTTCAAATGGAGGAGCAATAATGATTAATAATAGTTATACAAGTATTAAGATTTTTCATTCTTCTTTTTTGTCATGCGTTTCTTATTCGAATTATGGAGGAGCCATATATCTTAATGTGAAAGAATCAGTAACAAAGTATTGTATTGGGAATGGTTGCTATTCTGAATATATGGGTCTGTTTATTTATTCTATTGCAAACTCAACAAAAGATAATCAGCTAATGTGCAGTTCTATATTAAAATGCGCTCCCTTAATAAAATCAACGCAAATTGTAACAACAGCTCTTGATAATGGAATAATTATTGCTGATTCGAGTAACATATCTAATAATTATGCATCTAGAGTTCCAGGTATTATTGGATACAAATCTGAATCAAAAGTGTTTCGTTTCTTGAATATTGTGCACAACTATTGTGAGTCAAAGGTAATCCAAACAAATGGTGGAAAAGACAATCTAATCGAGTATTCCAACTTTTGTTTTAATAATGTGTCGATTGACTATCATATAGCGATTCATCCAACCTCGCATGGGTTCAAATGGATGTTTAATAAATGTATAGTATCAGGCAATTCTCCGTCAAAGATTACCTTCCAAAGTCATGCAGAAGAGTATTCTTCTCTTATCCTGTTTACACAATCATTTATTGAAGCATATTCTCCTATCTCTTTTGTTTCGACAAGCTCCAATATTGCGAGTTCGACAATCATTAATCTTGGAAATGTATTTAGCAAGAATTGTCCAACCTTCTATACCTTAAAACAAAACACAAAGATTCGATATGATTTTCTAGTGTTTTTATGCTTAACTGAGCATTGATTTCCAAATCAGATTTACCTTATAATCCAATGTCAGTCTGATTTTTCTATTGACGGTAAATGTATTCCCAACTGATCCAGCTGAGAGATTTATCATCTTCAGTTAGAGTAACATTGGAGTTTGGGATGCTTCTGAAGAATACGGGAATTGAGATTGAAAATTCAATTCATTGATGAACAAAGTTAAAATGTTTTCCTTCGTGTATATAAGGAACATGATTATTGCCAAATGATTAACAACCATTTACAATGTTGAAAAAAAATACACATTTGATTATAGAAAATCAAATTTTCTTCCAAAATAATTAACGAATGTTGTTTTTAATCATCTTTATCACTTATTTTCTCCTTTATTTTTCAGAAATTCAACAACACACGACTCATCATTTTCAATTGCAATTTCCAATGGAATTTTCCCATTTTTGTCTTTTGCATTAATATCTGCCTTATGATTAACCAGATACTTGACAATATCAAAATGACCTTCTCTGGTTGCAAAATGAAGAGGAGTAGAAAGTTTAATAATAATTCAACATCAATATTTTTTGCATTGATGTCAGCTTTTTGATTTACTAGATATTCAACAACGTGAAGATGATATTCCCTGGCAGCAAAATGTAGAGGAGTATTATTTTATACTCAAGATCAACATCCGAATTTTTTGCATTGATATCAGCATTATTGTTTGCTAGATATTCAACAACTCTAAGATGACCAAATCTAGAAGCATAATGTAGAGGAGTATTATTTTATACTCAAGAACAACATCCGAATTTTTTGCATTGATATCAGCATTATTGTTTGCTAGATATTCAACAACACTAAGATGACCTTCTCTAGCAGCAAAATGAAGAGGAATATCATTGAATACAAAACCCAATCTTCATTTGTTTTGGCATTAATATCAGCTTTTAAATTAACTAGATTGTGAATAACACTAAGATTGTCATTCATTACAGCAAAATGAAGAGGTGTTCGATTAAATATTAATTTACAACACAATTATCTTTTGCATTTATATCGGCTTTTTGATTAATCAGGTATTCAATAACACTATGATGTCCATTACTAACAGCATAATGGAGAGGAGTATTATTAAATTCCATTTCGCATTATCTTTATTCTTGGCATTAATATCTGCTTTTTGATTAACAAGATACTCAACAACGCTTAGATAACCCATAGCCGCAGCATAATGAAGAGGAGTCCATAAAATCTTTAAAAGTTAACTAAGTGATCTTTTGCATTGATATCAGCCTTTTGATTAACAAGATATTCAACAATACTAAGATAGTTAAACCTAGCTGCTAAATGAAGAGAAGTTTGATTAAATAAAAAAGGACAATATCTTTATCTTTTGCATTCATATCAGCTTTTTGATTAATTAGACATTCAACAACACTAAGATGACCATATCTAGCTGCAAAATGAAGAGGAGTTTGACCAAAATTATAATTGAATTATCAAAGTTCTTGGAATTTTTATCAGCATTTTGTTGAACTAGGTATTCAACAACACTAAGATTACCAGTTCTTGCTGCTAAATGAAGAGGAGTCCTTTTGAAAATGATAACTAAAAATTATTGTCTTTAACATTAATATCAGCTTTTTGATTAACCAAATACTTAACAATGTTAAGATGACCATAATTAGCAGTAATATGAAGAGGAGTCCAATTAAATAAAAAAAACCCTCATCATCAGATTTTGCATTGATATTAGCATTTTGATTAACAAGATATTCAACAACGTTAAGATGATCCTCTCTTGCAGCATAATGAAGAGGAGTTTGATTATACAAAAAAGAATTAAATTATCAGATTTTTCATCAATACTAGCTTTTTGATTCACAAGAAACTCAACAACACCAAGATGACCATATTTTGCAGCTAAATGCAGAGGAGCACATTTATACAGTAAAAATCAACACTTTTATCTTTTGCATTTAAATTTGATCCATTTTCTATCATGAAAACTAACCATGGAAGGTGGAAAAATTGAGTTGCTTTACAAAAACTCTCATGGGTCAAAAACTGTTGTCCTTTGCATAAATGAAATAGATCAAAACTACCACTGCAAATAGCCATCGAAAAAACATTTTCATTAATCTCCAATCCATTTAATAATAAATGTTTAAAACACCTGATTGAGCCAAAAAAGCCCGAAAATGATAAAAAATCAAGATATTCTGGCTCATAACTCCACTCAAAAGGACTCCATTTAGCCTTTTGCCCAAATATACCGATGGTAACTAAATTATCTATCACATCATACTTGAGACAATACTCAATACTTGAAGGTAAAAAACCATATTCGATCTGTTGATCAATATCATCGGAATTATCGAATAATGATAGATCAATGCTATGGGGTTTGTATTTATTCTGGATAATGGTTTCAAAATCTTCGAACTCTTTCCGAAAATAATAGCTCAATATGAAGGTATCTTTATTTCTCAAAAATGGTTTGATCTCTTCAAATGCAAAAACTCCTTTCTTATATAATCGATGTATTAAAACTGGGCATAAATTAGATTTTTCTAATAGTTTCCTCCGGAAATCAGGCAATTGGCAATACTCAACAGATAAACTCACTGCTTTTTCAAGTCGATGAGGACGAAACTTGGGTAGCATTATGATCCGATCGACCCCAAAATCAATATCATTAGTTTTTATTTCTTTTCCATCTCCATAAAGAAAATTCTCAAAGGCAATCATTGATTCCATTTGAAAAAAGAAACGTCATTTTTCACAGGTATTTTTTTGATGGTTCCAAAAAAAATTCATTTCTTATTAAGCTTCTCACGATCTTCTCAAGACAATGCAGCCATTTAACTAAATCATTTGTTCCATCAACATGAACATCATATTGTTTTTTCATGAAGAGGGTTTTTCAATGGATACTCTCTTATTCTCAACAAAATGATGAAAAAAATTATATTTAATGAAAATGCTTCGATCTATTTTAAAAAATGACTATTATCGAATACAAATCGATTGATATCATGGAACTAATGTTGTTTGATTGAACAGAGATACTGCTCAACTTCATTTTTCTTATTCTCTTGAGCAAGTCGAATTGCTTCCTCCAAATCATATTGAGCATTCATTGTAATTAAGTAATGAACAATTGTTTTGTTTCCATAAATAATCGCACATGATAATGGAGTATTATTAAGCCTACAGGAGAAATTTGGAAATTGATTTCATTTAATTTACAGTTATGCTCAACCAATATCTGAACAATTTCAAAGTGATCATTCAATGCAGATAAATGAAGAGGGGTATTACCTTGAAATAAGAAATCATTAATTTTCATCCTTCATATTGAGATCAGCATTCTTTTGAATCAGAGAATTAACCATTATGATTCTTCCTCTGAAAGCTCCATTGTGAAGAGGTGTAATACAATGAGATTATTACGATCATTCAAATCCTGTGAATTGACATCCGCTCCATTATCAATCAATAGATCAAGTATATCATCATCAAATCTTTCTGATGCGAAATGAAGAGGGGTTTTTTCATGAAGTTGTTAGAATGGTTAACATTCTTTATATTAACGTCAGCATGATGGTTTATAAGAAGCCTAGTATTTTCAATATTATGGAATTTAACAGCTATATGAAGAGGAGAATCTTGATCGATTTTCCCTAATAATTGAAATCTTTAATGTTGACGTCAGCATTTTTTTGTAGGAAAATGTCTAAAATAACTGGATTTGCCAATGATGCAGCTAAATGAATTGGTGCTAAGAAGCATTTGGTTCTTGATAATTTGTTGATATCAGCATTGCAATCTATTAGGAAATTTACAATATCAACATTTCCATTTTTTGTTGCTTCATGAAGCGGTGAGGTGGAAAAAATAATTAAAAACAATGATCAGAACAAACATCTGAAATCGCACCATTTGATACTAAAACTTGGGCAACTTTTAGATGATTTCCAGAAGCTGCATAATGAAGCGGAGATTTGTGGTACAAAATGGAATAATCCACGAGTCAAGGGCATTTATGTCCACTTTTTTGAGAATTAAAAGCTCAACAACAGATAAATGTCCCATCAGTGCTGCATAATGAACAGGAGTTCTATTAATTAAACTAATCAAACACCTGAATCTCTAACTTCAATATCGGTACCATTCTCAATTAATAAATTCACTAAGGCAATATTCCCCTTTTCTGATGCAATATGGATAGGAGTTAATTTGGAAACGAAATATTTATATTCTTATTAAATGATTTGATATTTGCCCCATTTATGATTAGTAATTTCACAATATCAGGATTTCCGTTTGATGTTGCAACATGGATTGGAAAATCTCCAGAATCTAGATAAAAATCTGAGCATTTCTTTCATTCAAGTTAAAACCCATTCGAATCATAAACTGAATGATATTAATGTTATCAAATTGAAGAGCACAATGCATTGGTAGATTTAGGAAAATTCGAAATATACACATTTCCTTTTGGCATAAACAATAGCATCTCTCTCGATCAAAAATTGGATTATATATTGATGACCATGCATAATTGCCAAATGGAGAGGAGTATTAGAAATAATTGAACAATCATTCTAAAGTCCACTGAATTTATCGGAGCGTTATGATTTAAGAGGAATTCAACAATACTTAGATGACCATATTGCGCTGCATAATGAAGAGGAATCATTCCAATAAAAAAATAGAACATACACATCTCTATGATTAATCCAAATTTGATGATCAAATAGATACTCTAACAATGAAAGATGACAAAACTCAGATACAATTGATATCAAATTATAATTTAAAAACTGGGATTGAAAACATGAATGAAATAAATCTAATGATCCGCTACACACAATATTATTGAAAACATGAGCATTGACTGAAAAACCATTTAATAACAGCAATTTAAAACTGTTAACAGCTCCAAAATAACCAGCAAAACTCAATAAATCATATGATTTGGGCTTATTTGACCATTCAAAAGGACTCCAATATGCTTGAGCCAGAGGATCATATGTTTGAATAGATAAAAAATCATTCAAAGTATCTCTATCATCATATTTTAAACAATACTCAATGGATAATGGATCATAACCATAAAGTTTGATCAAGTCACTAAATCCCCTGGTTTTTCTCAATACTCGAAACTCTTTCATTGATTTTCTTTTAATTATAGATTCAAAGTTTGGAATATTTTCGTGAAAATAACATATTAAAAGGCCATTTCCCTTAAGCTCAGTATACACTTTAATATCTTCAAAAGTAAGCTCATTCTTTAAATACATTCGATATATAATAACAGGACATGTTTTTGTACATTTTAGAATGATACTATTTCTTAAACTTTCTTCTTTGCAAAGCTGAATGCAAACGTCAACAACAGATTCGAGACGAAATGGCCTAAATTTGGGCAATTTTACGATTTCATCAACAAAATAATCAATATTTACTCCAGATGGGATTTCTATTATTGATTCTTCGCCATATAGCATCTGCTCAATACGCAAAATTTCTTCCATAAAAATAGATATTCTATTGTTTATTACTGATGTTGACCTTGATTTCGTTTTCCCCTATTATAAACTCCCTAATCTTTGTTAATACGGATTTATCTTCAAGAGCTGCAGTAGTTAAATCCTCATTTTGTTGTTGGCTTCTGAAAATATTTGCCCGGGCCACCTCCTTTTCGGATCTATTCGGGATTGGGATTATTTTCTCATCACCAAATCTCCCAATGTAGCAAGAAGCGACCAAATTCTGTGAGATTTGTGTTACAGATTGAATTTCTGGAACATCGACAACCGGTCGATCTAAAATCATGCAAATATAATTTCCAGTACTGTTTTTAATTGATGCCTGGTCGACAGAAGCTGGTACACCGATTTTCTCAAAAAATTGAATAACCATACTAGTCTGATTCCGAAGAATTCCAATCATTGACACTACATTCTCCGAAACATCAGTTCTGGAATTAGATTCTTTTTCAGCTGGTTTGAATAAACTAGTTTTTGGCATATGAATCTCATTAATCAAAGAGTCTTTTTCATCAAAATCATTTGCATTCTCCTTTGCCTTTTTCTCTATTATTCCATCTATTTTCCCAAAAATCCTTTGATTTGCAACAGATTCAGGAATCGAAAAATTGCATTTTTGATCTTTCATCTTAATGGCAAAACCATCTCTTTTAATTCTTCCCATTCTTCCCTTCTTTTATGCAAGATAATAACAAAATGAATGTTAGATTTGGGATTGAAAAAACAGGATCGAATTTTCTTTTATCTTCAAGCATAATTGAAGTATTTCTAGGTCGAAATGGGAAGAAATTCGCGTCATGTAATTGCGGAATATTCGAAATTTGTGGAAACGAAGAAAAAATGATTTGCAATATTAAATTGGTTAGTTCTTTATATATTTGCCAATATGATATGTGCATTGGTATTCTTGAATCATCTTATGAGTTTGTGTTCATTGATATCAATGATAATGGATGTGTTCACAGATCTGGTGTGTTTTCACCCGAGAAAAGCATGTGCAGATTGGTTTTCTATCCACTTCATAATGTTCTTCTACATATTGGAAGTGGTTTTACATCATGGAAAATCCAAAAAGCATTTCCATTTTTTACAATTGATTTTTATGGTTCATTTTCATGTTCCTATAATGTTTATTTTACGAATCCTTTGTGTTATAATATTAATATTGGAACAATATTAATGCCAACTCCAACAGGGATTATGATGTACACACTTTTAGGAGAAGAGTTTATGATACAATCGAAATATCCCACTACATCAGATACGTTGTTTTCGTATTATTGTGATACAAATGAAGTAGTTACTTATGACATTACTTTTGGAATATGCCTATGGGATTCAAAAGCCAATCTATTAAACCAATATGATCTAGGATTCTTGAGGTTCATATCAATTTCATTTATCAATCCTCAATTTCTCTTATGCATAGATTCACAGTTTTCCGTTTATATCTTAAACCTGAAAAACAAAAAACATTATTATTGTGGAGATGTTCTTAAGGGATATAGCAGAATCCATATTCTTTGTACAAATCCTTTCATGTTTTCTTTATCAAAAGGATCAACTTTTGAAACGTATAATGTTACAATTCCTTTTCATATATGGAATATTGGAATTGATAGAACATGCAAGATCATAAACAAACACCCTTGTAACTTTTCAGAGCCTGTGATAATCGAGAATAAGTTTTCATTAAGCTTATATTCATCTGATACATCCAGTCAACTTTCACAATTCCTTCCTAATGAAGGTTATTCCATAATATCTTCATCGTTTGTTTCAATTGATGAAGGGAAAAGTTCACATATTAATATTGTTTTAGATGATGGTAGCTTATATCGTATCAAACAGTTTGATGGTGCAAAGAAAATTGAAGGAAGATATTCGTTAAATGCATGCTTAGTATATACATATATTGAAGACAAAATTGTTCATGAGATAATTGGAACTCGCACAGGATATTTGTATACTAATTGCTCGGATAATTTTAATAATTATAGATGTATTAGTATTAATAATGAACCAATTCAAGTAGTTTCATATGATTCAATCAACAAAGGATTTCTTATTCTTTGCTCATCCATAGTTTATTATATTAATAATGAGTATATATTAGGTGAAATTATCCAAATTGATGTGGATTATACTTGTTGCTTACATAACAATAGAATATATATAGGAAAGACATCAGGACAACTTGATGTAATTGAGGTTAGAGATTCACATGGAATTTCAATCTCCAAAAATCCAGAAATATGTTATCATAGTGGGAAGGTGATTTCATTTTCGTTTTCCCCAACATTCTGGATATCATGTGGAATTGATAACTCGATTCAGTTATGGGATTATAACAATATTAATTTTTCTACAGTTACACTTCCATTTTCGATATGTTCATGTTATATCCTGAACAGCAATAGAGACATTCTAATAATTTCTAACAAAGAGTGTGTTAAGATTGATGGTTCAATAGTATTTGGTACAAATCATCAGAATTCAAATTTATCACCTTGCTTTAATGAGATATCAATTACTCAATTAGATAATGATTTGATTCGAGATAATCCAGTGACTATCAAATCATCTACAGAAGCTGTTGAAGCTGTCGAAATCATGGAACCAAAAACTGAAATTGAGATACCTCATCCATCTTTAAAAAACATAGGAATTAGTCCAGATCCAATAATATCTCAAAGAGCTTATTATTTCAAACCTAGATCATTTACGCCTATCAGTAATAGATTCAAGAAAATATTACCGAAAAGACCAAAAACACCAGATCCCCAAGAGAAACCATTTTTCATTCCTTTTAGTCACACAATCATTAACTTAGAGCTGAATATTAAACAAACTCACAAAATAGCTCCTCCTCAATCAGTCAAACCCATATATAATAGGATAAAGAGTATTTCTAAAACCAAGTCTCAAGAACAGGGGTTAACAATGAAGAAGTCAATTCCATCCCCAAGAATAACTCAACAATATGAGCATTCCGAGTATCCTTACTATATCATCCAGAACTTCTCTCCATTTCATGCAGATAGCGATAAACCCAAGATTTCTGATCAAAAAACCAGACAAATTAGGAAACCATTTTTGGGAAAGACCAAAAGACAATCAATTGAACCTATTGGTTCAATTGAGCAATCAATAGTAATCAGCAAACCAAAAGTAACCATTCCATCAATCAGAAGGTTAATGAACAAATAGAGACAAGTCATAAATTATATGTTTTCTTTTAAAACAATTGTTATAATCTTTCAATGGATTGACTGTTACTCTCAGAAAAAGCAAGCCATTTGACAGAAATGGATGTAAAAGAACCAGAAACCCAATCACAGAAGGTTGAATCCTTAGAAGTCGAAGGAGATATTAATTTGGATACGAACCCCGACCTTGATTATTTATGGAATGATCCGAAGAGTTTTAAAGAAGAAACGTTTTATAATAATTTCACAGCACCCAGGAAATTTACGGATGTTTTTTGGTCCATTTTATTCTTGATTATTTTAGTTGTGTCTTTAGTGCTGTTCTTCTTGTCCAACCCTTTAAAAGCGGAAAATTATACTAATCCGCAGAATTTGGGGCTAAATGATGTTGTATACATTGGCGCCGTGTGTATTATAATATCATTAATCATTGTTGTTTTCTCATTAGTTTTTGTATGGACATGTCCAAGGTTTTTCATCAAATTAGCAATGTATCTGGTCATTATTTTTTTGGTGACTTCTTCAATCACCATTTCAATAGTTACTCTCTTTCTGGGCGTGTTTGTTGCCGCATTTTTTGTTTTTGTTCTATCAATTTTCATATATTTCTACTGTAAAAGAGCCAATTTCAGCGCTGCACTCCTCCACACATCTGTTGTTGTTTTGAGAAAATATCCATCAGTATTCTTTTTTAATCTTGGTATGTTTTTGCTTCAATCAGGTGTTACATATTTGTTTTCGGCTGGTGCCCTGTTAACATATGGATTATCTTTAAGTTATTGGGTTTATGTATATCTTATTGTTTCATATTTCATAATTTCTCAGACATTATCCTATTTTACATATTCAACATGTGCTGGAGTAGCAGCTTCGTGGTATTTCCTATGCGAAACCGAATATGAGGTTAAACATCCAATGTTGTTTTCATTGAGAAATTCTCTTGGCCCGAATTTTGGTCCAGTTGCATTGGCAGGGTTTTTAGAAGGAATTGCTGAGGGGTTTAGATGGCTTGACAAATATGGACAAAGCTTAACATGTGGCTTAACAACATGCTGTATTTGCATATGCAGAGCAATTTGTTGTTGTATATTCAATTGCATTAGAATGTTGATTTATGCTGTGAATAGATATTCTTTGATTTATTGTGCAATGTTTGGTGTATCTGCAAGAGAAGGGGTGAAAAGATGGTCTAAAATATCATCCAAAACACTTGTAAAGCAAGTGGTTAACACATCTATCATTGGAGGAACATTTAAAATATATGGAATAGGAGCAAGTATGGCATCTGTGATTATTGCATTGGTAATTTCTGGAAATAAATACCCATCTTCATCTGAAGAATTCAAATTCTTAATGGCAATGGCACCTGTTTTTGCCTTCTCTGGACTCTTATTGGTATCCAAACCCATTGAAGTTATATCAGAAACAATTTTTGTGGGATTTGCGGAAGCTCCTCAAAGACTTACAACGGGTGCCCATGTTGTTTATGATCTTTTTGATGAAGATTCAAGGAAGTTAATGGAAAAAGAAATCAGTGAAATGGACAAGAGCGAAAAGGGCTTTTGTTGTTGTTAAAGACACAATTTTTAATGTTAAGAGGAGAAAAAACTGAAGAAGAAAAAACTTTTTTGTTAGATGAGAATGTTGAACATATGATATTTTATCCTAATTCTACTCCAAAAATGTCTCCCAAAGATCTCGATTCTTCATTGTTGATTCAACTTCCTTTTTCATTAGATTTGTTTCAAATCGAATCAATTAAAGCAGTAAATGCTAATAAATCTGTTTTAACAATAGCGAGTACATCAGCTGGTAAATCTGTTGTCGCATATCAAGCAATTGGTTTATCCCTATCACATCAAATGAGAGCCATCTACACTGCTCCAGTGAAATCTCTTGCAAACCAAAAATTTTCTGATCTTCAGAAACTATTTGATAATGTTGGAATTATTACAGGAGACGTTAGCACAAATCCAAATGCTGATGTGATTGTAATGACTGCTGAAGTTCTCAGAAATCATGTTTATTCGAGGTCTTCTCTACTAATGGATGTTGAGCATATTGTTTTAGATGAAGCACATTATCTTGGAGATCCTGGAAGAGGAGTAGTTTGGGAGCAGATATTGATTTCTTCTCCATCTCATATCAAGTTCATACTACTATCAGCTACTTTGCCAAATGTAACCGAGCTGGCTCAATGGCTGTCTATATGTCGAAAAACTTCTATTCACACTATAATTCAACATAAAAGGCCAGTTCCTTTGAGAATTCATGCTCTCACATCTGCCAAGAAATCAACAATTATTAAAGAGGGCGATTCTTGCTCAAATTATGAACAAATCGAAAAATTATGCTCTGAAACAACAGAAGGTATCATGAATTTGATGATTCCAAAGGATCCTGCATATTATTCCATTGCTAATTATGCTAATGAAATAATGGAAAATGGATATGCTCCATTAATTATTTTTTGTTTATCAAAAAAGAAATGTATCGATATTGCCAATTCCATTGTTGGAACACCTGGATATTCTCCAATTAACATATTCGATGAAGCTTCGAAAACATGGCCAAATTCTATAACTCAATCTCCGCAATATAGTCTTGTACGGAGTTTTGTCTCAAAAGGTGTTGGGATTCATCATAGCGGTATCATTCCTATAATTAGAGAAACAATTGAACTATTATTTGCTGCCGGACAATTGTCAATTTTGGTTGCAACTGAGACATTTTCGCTAGGTGTTAATGCTCCAGCAAGAGCGGTGTTTTTTTCATCTTTAGTTAAATGGGGAGGTAATTCTTATCGATATTTACATTCATCTGAGTTTTTACAAATGGCAGGAAGGGCAGGAAGAAGAGGATCTGATGAATATGGGGATGTTTTTATATATATTCCAGATGGATGCCCTTCATTTATTATTAAATCCATTATTGATTCCAAATCTGAAAGATTAGTATCCAGAATGAGGATTACTCCATGGTTTGTTATATCAAGTTTATCTTTTGGATATGACCCTAAACAGTTAATTGATCAATCATTTCTGAGATATCAAGAAAATATAGAACAAGAAAGATTGAAGACTCTTCTTTCCACAATTCAACCTCCAACAGAAAAAGAAAAAAGAGCCTCTGATTTCTCTGCTATTATGAAGGAAATTGTGAGTCTTTTTTTGAATCCTAAGAATATTAGGAAAATCATCACACCAGGTAGGCTTGTCTACATTATTCATGAAGGAGTGATATGGGATTGGTGTTCTATTCATTCTCTTGATGGAAAAGACCAATCAATTAATGTATATGCAACAGCAATAAGGGGTACATCCAGTACCTATGTTCCATCAAAAGATATCCACATATCTGAATTGTTTTCCATCTCATTCCCAATATCTTCAATTGTTTACATATCTAGTGTTAAAATTAATAACCCTTCTTCTGGGACGGAGTCAACACAGGGTCCTGTTTTTGCACAAATATTAAGCAAAGTTATTCAAAAATACAAATCAATACCATTTTTGCTCTCAGCTGATATTCCATATGGGAAAGAAAGGCTTGTTCAACTAAAAAAGAATTTAGATAATGTAGGGGTTCCAACTGAAGAGATAAAAGATATTATATCTTTAAGTGGAAATTCAGATAGATATACAAGTATTGCCTCAAAAATATCATCATTGGATGGAAATGTTTATAATAATGAAATCAGTGCAATTATACAAGAATTATTTAACTTGAAATTTGTTGAAGAAAATCATGTTTTAACAATCAAAGGAAGAATTGCAGAACAGCTTCGTATTGAGAATCCAATTCTAATTGTAGAAATGCTTTTCAATGGTATTTTTAGTACTCTTGATTTGAAAGAGGTATGCATTGTTGTATCATGTTTTGTTGAATCTCCTCCTACCATCAAAGTTAGATTATCGCCTGTTCAAAGTGCACTATGGAATCAAGTCAAAAACGAAGCTCAAAAGCTAAGAATAAGTACAAAATCAACAATCCACAAGTCTCTTATGCCATTTGTAGCTCAATATCTCGATACAGGAAAGATACAATCAATAGATGAGACTACTGTTGATCCTGATAATCCACAAAAGCAGCTCAGTGCAATTAGTGAAGGGATGGCGGTGAGGTATATTAAAAGAGTCCAGGAAATTTTGCTGTTGGTTGCTGAGGCTTCAAAATCTATGCAAGTAATAGACCTTGAAACAAGAATAAGGGATGCCGAAAAACTATTGCATACAGGTACAAAACTGGATGCATCGTTATATAGAGTTGAATAATGTAACAATTTAATAATAGAATGTTGGTAAATATCCTGTAGATTTTCTTGTTCTGTTTAAAAAGGAAATGCCGAATAGATTCTCAGGTACAGTTCTCTTTGGAGTGGGCTCAACTGGTTCGATTGGCTTATTGAGGTGTGTTGCTTTCTCAATGTATTTTTTGCTATATATAAATTCAGGTGAGAGATTTGCCTCTTTCTGCTCTACTATTAATGTTTTTAAACGAAAATCCACCCTTTTAGGCTTCTTTTTTATCTCTGATAACATAGATCTAACGTCTTCGATGTTTTTATCATTTATTTCACTATTTTTATCATTCAAAGAAATTCCTGAAAGGATTTCAATATTTATATCCTCATCTATCTCATCAATAACGGCTCTATCTTGATTATATGGTTTTCTTAAATCAATGGTATCTTTTAACAATGAATCGAACCCATTGCTTCCATCAGACCCCTTTGGTCTAATAAATGGACTTATCAAACATCTATCAGTGGGTTTTTCTACCTTTTTCATACTTATAACTCTCATCAAAAACGAATTTAGATTCTAAAATCTGGATTCATCTTCGAGAAAATGTATTGCTATTCTTTTAATGGATAAGTTATTGGAATTCGAGAAATTTCTCTTTAATGATGAAATATTCTATAAGAAATTCGATATCCTAGATGTTGATTTTTGGGTAAATAGGATAGTTATTTTCCCATCAATTCGTCCATTATTACTTGACAAAGTTATTGGCTTAGCAGCTGAGTATTGCACCAATTTGGAATTCCGTCGATTATTTTTGTTCAAATGTAGCAATAAATGCCCTGTATTGATATATCGCTTGTATAAAATGGGTATTTTAAGCTTTGAAGAAATTGAGCCACTATTTAGTAGATCTGAGATATTGAAATATTATTTTAGAAAGCAGATTATTGGCTTTGAAGATCAAGTTAAGACATACAATATCATTCTTGAATATGATTTTTCGTTTTTTGAGCATAAAAATGATATTGATAATATGATTGAATACGGCTTTGTACCAAATACTGTTGAATACTGTCTTAAGTATGATGATATTGTTGTTTTTCGAAGTATTTTCCCACTAAATCAATGTGATGTTCAATGGAACCCATTTGAGTGGAGTGAAAAACCTCAATTACTTGGATTAATGTCTGTATCCTGTTTTTTTGGTGCCCTTTGTTGTTTTAAGCACATGCTATTGAATGGATATCATGTTAATGATACTGCTAAATCTTTAGCTGTTTGTAGTGGGAATTTAGATATTTTTCATTTGTTTGAATATGGTTCAGATCATTTCTTTATGGGTTTGTATTTCGCAGCAAAATTTTTTAGAGTTTCTTTTTTAGACTTTTTTTTGGGAAATGGAGCAGAAATAGGAGAATCATCCTTATATGAATTTGATTCATTTATTATTGCAATTTCATATGGTCATCTTAGCGTTGTTGACTATCATATCCGAAAAGGAGTTGATATAAATCATTTAAGTTCTGAAGTTTTCCCTGAGTATTCAATGATACTCCTCTTCATAAAGCTGCAAAACAAAACAATTTATGTTTAGTTAAGCTTCTCATTCTGAATGGAGCAGATATTAACATTCCCGACGCTAATGGTTACACACCTTATCACATTGCTGTTGAAGAAGGACATGAAGAAATAGTGGATTTCTTAACGAAGAAAGGAACTATGCTTCATATAGAGCAGAATTATCCTAATGCACTTTAAAAATGAGAAAAAAAATACAATAAATCCATTTTTATTACATTGTGAGTCCATTTGGATTACAATTCAAAACCCTATAATCCACCTTGAGCAACAACAAAATCATCGTTCTCCGACAAATGGACTATTTCCATAAAAACTCTTTCAAGTGATGATGAAGAGCATGTATAATATGAGAAGAACCCGTTTTCCCTGCCTTCTTCCATGATTAAGAAAAGATCTGCAAGATCAACCGCGGAAGCAGGTATAGAATAAATGCGGGCTTTGGGGCGAAGAATTGATAAAACAGCACTTGGCAATTTGTTAATAAAGAAATCATCACACTTTAAAGAAGATTCATTTGATTCATCAACCAAACCAACATCAATTTTGTATTCTGTCCCGAATTTTTGAGATAAGTATTGTGGAGAGCCACAAGTATATACACATCCTTTGATCATGATGGATATCATATCACACAATGCTTCAGCTTCACTCAAAAGATGGGTACAAAGCATGAAAGTTTTCTCTCCCCTATAACTCGATATCAAATCATGTACATGTCTTCTTGCAACTGGATCAAGAGAGGCTGTTGGCTCATCTAAAAGAATGATGCTTGCGGGCCCATAGAATGAAAGGGCAATTGCTAATTTGCGTTGTTCACCTCCACTTAATTCTCTCACTGGTTTGTCAGCATAATGACCCAAGCCCAATAAATTAATTAGCCTTGTGGTTCTTAATTCTGCTTCAAACTGATCAATTTGATATATATACTGATACATTAAGAAGTGTTCATATGGTGTCATTTCTCCACATAAATGACTATTAAACTGAGGACATATTGACAAAATTGTGGAATCAATACTCTGAGAAATATCAATCCCATTAACCTCGATAGTCCCAAATGAAGGAGGAAGCATTCCGGTAATCATTTTAATCAAAGTGGTTTTCCCAGCCCCATTTGCACCTAGAAAGCCAAATGTTGATCCGTTTTTAACCCCAAGGGTCACATTATTAACAGCAGGAATTGGTTTATTTGTTGTATCAAAGAACAATCTGGAAACATTCATAACTCTAACAGCCCAATCATTATCAGAAATCACTCTATTAGCCATTACTGTGGCTTCAGATGTAACAGGATGTTTCATTTTCGTTTCTTCAAAAAAGCGTTGATAATCATCAAAAGTCCTTTTTGCATTTGTTGTTGCTAATAATTTCCTTAGATACTCTATGGTAAACAGTATTAATGAATATAAAGGGATTCCTGCGATTTGCATTAACAAATATGCCCTTGAGTGACCATCTTTCCAATAGAAAACAAAATCATGCTTCAAAATATTAATATTTGTTAAAATAATTGTTAAGAGCCTTTGCAAATTAATATGTGGAATAACAGCAAACATATATTCAAGCCAAAATGGAGAATATAATTCTTGTCTAATTAGAGTTACTATTACAGGCACAATCATAATAATGCATAAAATTATAAAAGATTGACGAGGGGCTGATTCGGCACTACCAAATGCAAAACTTATGCAATATGTAAATAATATAAATGATGGTCCACTCATTACAAATGAGTACCAGGTATTGAAAAGATTGTCCATTATTGCCGTTGTTTGGAATATCAAAAACACTCCCCAAACAATGGATGAAATTAACAACCATAAGATCCAATCAACAATAAAAGTTGCTAACCAATATGGGAAGAGGGTAAGAGTACATGATTCCATATAATTACGAGTGTCTCCTGTGATATCTGTTATTGGTTGAAAAATAATAAGTGGTATCTGGGATATCAAACCTGCTGTGATAAGCATTGGCCCAATTTGACCGAACATCATATCTGCGATACGTTTAAGTAGCTTGGTAGAAGAAAATGTGAAATCATTCTTAACTCCGTACACAGATTTCCACATCATCCTTGTTGCTTGAACTTCTGCATTTAGAGCATATGTACTCCCCCATGTTCCATTATAGTATAGCTGTAACTTGTATTGTAGAAATGAATAGCCTTCAAAACCCAATCCCATTGAGACAAATTTTGGCTCGCCTTTTCTCTCGGCAACATCAAACATGTATTTGTTCAGCGATTTACGATCTGTGAAATTCGAAAAATGTGGATTACGACCAGTATCGTTTCTAAACATTTCAGCTAATATCTCTATATTCTTATAGACCACAAATGACGATTGGTTTGGAATAACAAGCATCAATTCATTGGTTGGATGTTTAATGCTATTGAATGTGATTGGAATAGCATCTTCATGTATCAATACCTTCATCAGATATTGAATGAGAATAGCTAATCCACAGAAAAAAATAGATCCAAGCGAAGTGAAAAAAATTGAACTATAGGACCTCTTGAACAAAGTCAACTTCCGAAACAAAATCGCAAGCATATGCGACATAAATGTCGGCAGGCGATAAGTGTACATGGGTTGCTCGCTATTTATTGAAAGAAGGGGCTCAGTTGACAAAGACATGTAGCAGAAATGATTTGAACCGAAATTTCGATAATATTTTGAAATAAAAACGATTATTTGGATTTTAAAGTGATCTGATTAAGGCGGTAAAAGCCTCTATCTCGGATTCTTTTGTTGCCCAGGATGTAACGAACCTATACAGATCCTCCTTGATGTTCCACTCGTAGAACAAAGCTCCCTGGTCCCAAAGCTTTTGAATATCAGTTCTTTTTGCCTTAACGAAGAGTTCATTAGCCACAACAGGGTGAACAATTTTGACTTTCTCGGAGTCCTTTATTCCGTTTTCGAGCTTTTTGGCCATTTGATTAGAGTGCTTAGCGAGCTTAATCCATAGATCGTCTTTGAAAAATGCGATCATTTGAGAAGCGAAGAATCTTGTCTTGGACATAAGCTGTCCTCCCCTCTTGTGAATGTAGTCGAAATCATGTGCGAGTTTCTCATCAAAGAAAAGGACAACTTCACCCATCATGCCTCCATTTTTGGTGGCTCCAAAGCTGATAACATCGACTCCGCTCTTCCATGTCATCTCAGCAGGTGTGCAGCCGAGTGAAACCATGGCGTTGGTAAACCTAGCACCATCCATGTGGAGTTTCATGCCATTCTCATGAGCAACTTTGGCAACTTTTTGAATTTCTTCGAGTGAATATACTTGACCAAGCTCAGTTGTCTGGGTTATTGTTACACACCCTGGCTTGCATGCATGTGGGCGATTGTTTTTGGCCCATTCACATGATGCAACAATAGATTCAACATTAATCTTTGAAGGTGTTGATGTTGATGGTACCAATCTTGCTCCATGAGTGAAAAGACCAGGAGCATTGCACTCATCATGAAGAATGTGGGCATCATTGGAGCAATATATCTCGGCATAGGGAGGACAAATTGCAGATAACGCAAGAGAGTTTGCAGATGTTCCCGAACAAACTAAAAACGGAAATACTTCTTTTTCAAATACTTGACTCATAACTTTCTGCATTTCTTCACTATATGAATCATGTCCATACGAACAGGCCATACCTGTATTCGCATCAACAATGGCTTGCATTATTAATGGATGAACCGAGGCAACATTGTCACTCTTGAAATTCATAAACTGGTCAGGCTATCGGTTGTTTTTCCTTTCTCTAAAAAAAACACTAGAAAAGCTATTTTGTTCTTGTTATGTATTTATTTATATGTTGAGGTTTGTTCTTGTTGGTCCCAAAGCAGTTGGAAAATCTTCAATTTTTTCTCGTTTATCGCCGCAAGCTAATGGATTCGCCAAGTTTGGATCGAGCCAAACAATACCAATTCCACCAGCATTGTTTTCGGTTGTAACACTTGATTTTCCATCTCCAACTTTTTCTTCTTTGACTCAAAGAGACTCTATTCCACAAGTTTTTTCCAATGCGCATGCTGTAATTTTTGTTTTATCTGATCCTAAAGATGAAAGCATGGTAGAACTTTATTCTCTATTAATGAGGCACAACTTTTCCCAAAAACGATTTATTTTACTTCATCAAATTGATAAATATGAAAAGGATGCGCAGACATCAAAACTGAACGAATTGGCATTGAATGCAGAAAAAGTAGGAATTCCTATTACAAACTGTTTTGCTACATCACTGTTTGATGGAAGCCTATCAAAAACTTTCTCAAAAATTGTTACATCGCAAATGCCACACTTTAATCAACTTCAAATCTATGTGAATCTCATTGCACAAGCATGCCAAGCTAATAGGGTGATTATTTGCGATTCTGCAACATTTTTACCAATTTGTGACAGCAGTGATAATAGATCGGAGAATCCACAGCCTATATGCGAGTATTTTTTAAAGATATACCCAAAAAAGAAATCCATCAAGACCATTTCTTTTGAGTGTGAGAGTTCAATTGTTGTGTTCACAATGGTGTCTGCAACTACAGGCATATTTGTTTCGTCGTCGTCTTCAAACATTACTACAGACTCAATACTGTTTAACATTAAGCGAAGCCTTCCAAAACTTCAGGAGCTAATCATTACAAAATAAAGGCTATTCTTCATTTCTTATTTTTTTTCCATTAAGGTTACGCTCTTGCATTAATTCCATTTGAAGATCCTCACACATATCAATGCTTTTCATTATTTTAACCATTTCCAAAACCAATGACCAGGATTGTTTGGATATTTGAGGAATAATTTTGTATAGCTTCTCTTCATTAGCCTTAACATGTGTCATTTTCGAGTCAATAATCCTCCTTATTGTTTTAACACATTCAAAGAATTGCTGAACTGATGCTTTGTCAACTTCAGATGCAGTCTTAAGGAAAGGAAGAACAGATTTTGTTTCATTAATCCATTCTTTTCCTGATTTGAGAACAGTTTTAAGTATATCAATAGGTAATCCTTCATGAGCTGTAGTTTCAAGAAGATTTTTGGTCAAAGTCACCAAACTATTCAGATGATTCATCATTGCTTGCACACTATTATCATCTAATATTGCATTTTTAACATGCTTTTTGTTAAAATCTCGAATTTTTTTGTTGACTGCAGAAAGAGATTGTTCCAAAAATTTGATTGCTGCCTTTCCCTTAACTGTATTCCATAATGAGCCTTTGTCACCTTGATAAGTATCAGGAGAGAGCAAATCTGGAACTAATGCTGAGAGTTCTTCAATGATATTGGGGTTATGATCAAAAAACATGACTAATGTGGTTTTAAAAACAGGAAAAATAATATTCTCTGGTCCATTTTTTAAAAGACTTCGGCTTTGATCACAAATAAATAAATACTCTGATCCTAAAACATTAATTTTGGTAGCAGGTCCTGAATGAATTATACATGATAAGAATTCCAACATGGAAGACTTGATTTCAATTGGATCATCATCTTTAAAGTGTGATGATATCTCAATAAAGGCCTTCTTCCTACTATTGTCACCACATATCGATAACAATAAATGTTCAAATAATTCTTGTTTCTTAAAATAACTATGAGTTAAGTAATGAACACCAATTTTAAAAATAGATTCAACTATAAAATTTTTTTCCTCGTGATCAGATATGGTAATATGTGGTAAAACAATTTGGAATAAGAACTCTATAATTCTTAATGGAGGATCTTTGATAGTTGGCTTTGAATAAACCAAGTCACTCTTTTCATCATTTTTCCCTCTTTTTGATGTGTTTGATGGCAATAATAAATATTCCAATTCTGTTAACATCTTCATAAAGACTTTGATTGTATCTGAGCAAAAAGGTGGTTGCAAAAAGGTAATATATTTCACAAAATCAACAGACGGAGTACAAAAACATTGATGCAATTCATATATTATAGAATCAACTTTGTTGATTGATTTAAATTTTTTGAAAAGGGAGCCGATTTTCATATTAGGAGGTATGAATTCAGAAGGTTTGATAGAAATTTCATCCTTTCCTGCAGATATCATTCGATGATCTATTTCCAATAACTGAATTAGCCTATGTAAAACATTAGGATCTTCTGATTTACAAAAGAAATTCAGGAGGGACATTATCCAATTGTGGGCTATATATAGTGATGTAAAAACTAAATCGGTTGATAATTCATCAGGATTACTTGGAAATAATCTTAATGAATATGTTAATATTTCAGATACATCATGACCAATAGTTTTGCTGGTTTCAAAATAAAGCATATTAGCTGAATGAGTAAACAAATATAATGATCTTTTCCTTTTTGCGTGCATTTTATTGGAGATAATAGAAGGGTTATTTGATGCTTGGAGAATTCCATATATATCTAAAGCTTTCAAAGGAGAACCAATTCTAAACCACTCTGTATCATCATTTATAGTATCAATTAATATTAAATCAAGCATTTTTTGCAGTCTTTCAAATAATAGTCGATTCAATGAAAATGAATCAGGCAAATTTTGAAATAGCTCTTGAAGTAAAACATCTGTGCATGCATCATTTTCCTCAATAGAATCCATAATATAGTCAAATTGTTCTTGAACAGGTTGAATTGACTCTCCGCATATCTCCCCATATCTGCATAATATACTAGCAGCAACAATAACACCATACTTAACTGATTCAAGAGTGGTACGATTTAGCATTTTATGAAGGAATATATGTATCTGTGATCCTGAACATTTTTCAATGCTTTCAACAGAGCTAAATGTGATTTGAACAATAACCTTGGTCACTATTTTGAAAATTTGAATTGGAAGAGTCTGATAAGAAAAAAGAACGCTTTCAAGAAGTGGAATATGGTATGAGAGCATCTTTGGATATTCATTACATAATCTTAAAAGTACTGACGCAGATTTCATTTTGAAAACTTCTTCCCCAATTCCAATTTGTTGTAATAAAAAAGCTAGAATATCTTGCTGGATCGACAAAGACTTTGCTTCAATAAAGAAGGAAAAAGCAAGTTCCATACCAATTTGGTTAACTTCATCATTTGAAGTATCAAGACAAAATCCCACAAAATCACAAATAGATCGATTGAGTGATTCTAGCTCAATATGATGACCGATTACAGACTCTGAGCATAATTGTACATTGAGTATATCAGATTTGATCAACTTGATAATTATTTGTGAGATATCAGACCTGAGTGATGATATATCAAATAAGCAAAATAGGACCCAAACATCAAGGATAGAGAGTTCTTTGATGTTTTGCAATGTCTTAACATAACAATCTTGAAAAATCTTATTAAACCTAAGAGATGGTCGAAGCATTAGTATAATAAAAAGATTTGTGTCATCTGTGGCATTGGAATTCTTCTCGATTAATAAATGAGATCGAAATGAGTCAACTGTTTCTTGGGAATTCTCTTCATCTGTAGTATCCATTAAATACTGAAGTACAATATTGAGATCACTAGAATGAACAGAAGGAAGAATATCATTAATCATATGTATTCTTAATTTCTCCTTATCTTCAGAAGAAACACCAAATCCTTCAAGAGCCGACAAAATATCTTTTGTTAGGATTGGTGATTCAGTCATCATTTGAGTTAAATTCTCAATAATAGTGGGGGAGCAATCCAGTATATGATACAGAGAATCGATCATTATTTGTTTGATTGAGTCTTTCACTGAATGAATACAGTCAAAAATAGATGTAGTAATGGATTCATAATTATATATCCTTGAGTGAAATTTCATATCCTGAATGATCATATGAATTATTTTCTTGTTTTGATCATTAAATTCCATATCTGATATTGATATAAATTGACAAAGTACATCAAAACATTGTGTTTGTAGTGCTTTAACCTCTAACAATAGATTAATCATTGATTTTGAAGGCTTTGGAGGGTTTTCCAGCCACTTAAGTAAAAAATTCCCATCCATTAAATACTGTTTGAGCGATGTAATTGCTTCTTCAATGTCTCCTTCTCTGGATTTTGTACTCCATTTATCCAATTTACTTAGAATTTTGTGAACTGGTAAATTAAAACAGGGAATATAACTAGAATTAAAACTAATTCCGCATTCATGAAGCCATTTTAGCGAGTTTATTGGACAAAAATCATTCATTAAAGTGAAAAAAAAGGTTCCCAGCAATTTACAAAATAATCGATTTCTTTATATTTTAGTTGAAGCTAAACAGAGTTTTTCCTTCTGATTGTTCCATTTCTTTGGTATGCACATTATATTTCGCTCTGATACATCAGACACATGATTGATTACATTTTTTATGAAGGATTCTTTCTTGTCCTTATCAATTTTGCTAGAAGTATATCCACCTATAACCTCATAAACATAGTTTAACAAAGAAAAAACCCTCATATTTTGATTCCACTCGGTACAAAACTGAGATGTGTCTAACTGAAAAGTTCCCTGGTCAATTAATGGATGAAAAACGCCTGTTTGGAAAATAATAATCGGAACCTTATTAGGAAAATCTTCAAAAATTACATTAAATATTAATGGAATTCCAGAATAACTCCCTGATGACATAAAAACCACAATTTGCCACGTTTTCTCACCCCCAAGATGTGGCTGTATTAAAAAATTACTTGAAAGCATTTTCGTGCAGGTTTCGAATTCCAGCTTGAGGGATTGATTCGCCAGCACACTTTGCATTAGTAATAATCGTCGAGACTAAAAAATGCTGGATCCTGAAGCCCTTATTAAATCCTACTACCATCAGCTGACAGTAGGATGTGAGGCGATTGAATGTACTAATCATTATTGTAAATCATGTCGTGATTTTTGCTACATTCTTGATGATGAGAATGATATTGCGATTGAAGCAATAAATCTTGCGATAAAGCATCCAAGCTCGCCTAAATTATGTTCTATTCGCTTTAGAGATAAATATATATCATTTAATTCTGCATTAGATCAGTTTATGCTCCTTATCAAAGAGCCAAAAACAAGGGAAAACATGGATTTAGATTGTGTTTTGGCCATTTTTTTATCAACTGTCCTTGATTCCGAATTATTCCCCTTTATAATGTCAACAAATTATGATTCATTGTCTCTTGTGAATATGGCAATTGACAATAATACCATTTTAATGCTGATACAATTCATAGAAAGCAACGCTATGAACATTCATAACATGTTTTCTTTGTTTATGAATATGTGCTATGAAATAATTAAAGGGCCTCAATCATTTGGTCATGTGAGGGCACTATTATTAATGTTTTGTTTCGAGTACATTATTCCAGCAAAAGAACATGAACGAACCTATACATTATTTATTTCTGCGGTGTTAAATTTATCTAACAAAGCTAAGAAGCTTTTTTGGAGTACCCTTCAGCAGCTTCCAGCCCTATTCAAGAATATTCCTACTAATATTGTTTCAGCATTTAGTGCGACAAATTTTAAACATAAAAATGAAAAATTATATCAAAAAATTGGCGAATTTATGAGAAATTTGCGCAGAGTATCAAATTTGCCCCCAAATCAGTTTTATTTGAATATTAAACTAGTGCCTGAAGAAATAATTGATATGGAGAAAGAATTTTCAAAAGGTGAACCATCTTTATTAGATTTTCCAGAGCTCATTTGTCTTAAGGACAAGTTATATGTTGTTTCAAAATATTTAGCATTTATTTTGAATGGAAATCCCATCGTTGTTTCCATTAATAGGCACAATCTTCTTGAAGAATCTCTCCGTAAAATTGGATCTTTAGATACAGCGTCTTTTGCTCAGAGGATTTCTATCAAATTTGTTGATGAGGCTGCTGTTGATCAAGGCGGTGTTAGTCGAGAGTTTTATTATGAGCTCGTGAATTCTGCCTTTCATCCTGATTTTGGAATGTTTGTTTTGATTAAGAAGAGGTTTTATTGGTTTTCTCATCATTTGCTATGTGATCTCTCTTATTATTCATTGTTAGGTACCATAGTTGGTTTAGCTATCCAAAATAGGGTTATTCTACCAATTAGATTTCCCAGAGTTTTTTATAAAAGACTCTTGGGAAGAGACATTGTTTTGGATGATTTAGCTGAAATTGATGAAAGTTTTTTTTCATCGGCAAACCATATGCTATCAATGAGATCAAAGAAAGAAAATATTGATGATTTGTGTTTAAACTTTTCGACTACAGTTGAAGAGTTTGGGGTAATGAAAGAAGTCCCTTTAATTCAAAATGGAGATGAAATACCAGTAACTGATTCAAATATTGACATATATATATCATCTTATATAGAATGGTTCTGTTTTATATCAATTGATAAACAATTTCAAGCATTCAACAAAGGGATGAGAAAAGTTTTGGTATCGAATATGCTTAAAATCTTTGAACCTGAAGAATTAGATATTCTTTTAAGCGGTGAAGAGGTATATAACTGGGATGATTTCAAGAAGAATATAAAGCTTGATGGTTATGATAGCAGATCAAAACCAATTATTTGGTTCTTTAAGCTATTCGACACGATGACAAATGAACAAAAAAAGAGTTTTTTAAGATTTACTACAGGAACAGATAGAGCACCGTTGGGAGGATTATCTTCAGTGCATATTAGGATTCAAAAAACTATGGATATTGATAGATTACCCGAATCTCATACATGTTTTAATTCATTCCATCTCCCATCATATAGGTCAGAATCAAAATTGCGATCTATGGTACTTAGTGCAATTGAACATTGTGTAGGATTTGGGATGCTATGAACTCATTTATCTTATTTTTTATATCCGAAATGTTTATTGTACCTCGATCGATCGATTTAATACAAATCTCTGTACAATTTTTATAACATGAACTATTTGTTTGCAAGTATGATGATGAATAATGGATTTCCGATATATTAGCCAGAACCTCGATGTTATTATTACAAGTTCCTAAATCTGGTACCAAATCAATCACATAGGCATTTCTTTTAAGCCAAACACATAAATCTGATCCAAATAAATGTTGTCCAATAAGAATTGAAGTGTTTTCAAGTATATCCAATGTTTGATAAATATCTAGAGATTTAAATTTCAATAATTTCACTTCGCAAATACTGTTTAGATTCTCTAAACTTTCTTTAAGAAGACCAAAATCAATTCCATTTGAAGGATCAACAATAGTAATCTTACAAAAAGACCCATCGAAAGTTTCATTGTTAAAAATAACTTTCTTGGGAATGGAATAATTCAGTCCAATGATAGATGTATCAACTCTAGTTATCATTTGATTTGTATGTGTTGATGATATCTCTTTGTGAAATACCTTCTTGAACAAAGGATCATTTTTAATATGATATGGATGAAAAAAGTGGTAGTTATTGTATTTCTCCATATCTAAATGCAACATTGTATTAATAAGGGGAATGTATAGCTTCGAAACACAATTAAAATGGCTTTCATGAACAATATTTGCTGGTAAGAAAAAGTAAAGCTCCTTTTCATCAGTTTTTTCATCAAAAAAATCATATCCATCCCGTTTCAAGAAATGAAATGACGAAAATGAACTAAATGATTCCCATTGAGGTTCTCCTTGTGTATATATTGACAGAATACCATTAGATACAACAATATTCTTAGCATAGCACATGGAAAAATCTTTTAAACAGTCAATTTTAGTGTATATGCTGTTGTTGTGCACTTTGGGATTTAACAAAATGGGATATTGAGAGATGGTTCTTGAATCTGGGTCTGAATCTAAATGACAACTCAAAAAACCACTATAATCATCATAGAAAGGCAATTCAAACACGATTTCAATTCCCCCATTGTTGACATTATACTCGATATCACCATTTGAGAAAAAAACTGACATAATAGAATTATTAAGCATGAAACTCAAATGCTCCATCGCTTTTTGTGCCTGAATTATATCAATATAACGAGAAAAAACAATTTGAACAGAATTATCATTGGATATCACAGAACGAATCAACCTACAATAATGTTCAGCGCTTGTTTCACTTCCAAGTTCGTATTTAATCGTGATATAATAAATAGAAACAAAGGAAAAAGCGAAAAACAACAATAAAAACAGACTAATATTAGACTTCAGTTAAAAATCATATTTATTCTTAATTCCTATCTGGGTTAACATATCCATCATCATATGGAGATATGGATCCTGTAGCTGGCTGGTAGTAATGTTCAGGTGGTGGAGAATTGTATGGTTGAGGGGCAACATATCCTGGAGGAACATCTGGGACTGGATAAGAAGGATAAGGAATGGTTACTGGCATAACAGGAGGGCTAACGTTGACGTTATTCAAAATTGGCTGATAAGCATCACCAGTTTGGCGGGGTTGAACAGTAACATTCTTTGGTGGTGGAATATGAGCTGGCCCGGGAATCTCCCAAGCAGGTTCAACAAGCAATTTGTGAGCAGGAGCGTCGAAAGGTCTGGAATTATTGGTACAGACATGAATTTCGACCTCAATCATCACTTCCATAAACTTTCTGTGAATTCCTTTCATTGGGAACCACATTCTCGTGGTAGAATTCTCTTGGAACCAATCAATTGGCAATTCAAGACTGCTAACTTCGTACTCTGAGAAAACACCTGACTTCTTAAGGATAATCTCAACAGATATCTTAGGAGAAATCTCCGGTACTTCGAGCTGCCAAAGCTTATAACAAGATAACGGCTTTCCAGCAAACTTGCATGATGTAGCTACGCCTGCTGGAGCAGCTCGGGTCCAAGCAACAAGTGAACCACAATCAGTGCCCTTGAGTTGGTGTACGCGAACAAAAATCTTACTCATAAAAAATGCTTGTCAAAACGCGCTAAGCGTTCCTGTTTATTCTGACAATTCCTTATCACTGCTATCAGAGAACTCTTCGTCAGGAGTGTTTGGTAGCTCGACTTCACCGGAAGGGATTTTCTCATCCCCTTCTCGGTCATCATCAACCCACTTTGACCAGTCAATGCCAACGAACGGTAGTTTCTGAGCAGTCTTGGCGAGCCTTGGCCACCATGTGTTTGTGTCCTTCTTCCTCAATGTGAGCTGAGTATATCTCCCAAACTTGACATACTTAGTCTCTTCCACATTGTGGTATATGTCATTGAAAAGCTCAAGTTTAAAATCGAAATCGGAATCGTTGGCGTGTCCCTTGAATGTAAATGAGCGCTCATCAAAATTTATGCTTTCCCCCTTGATGTCTTGAAGTTTAATCGTGATGTAAACTTTGTTGCGGTCTTGGGCCCACATTAAGGGAGGGTTTAGCATCCTCAAGAAGAATGAAAAAGTGGCCGGCCACCTCCAGAATAATCGGATATTGTCAGTACCTTTTCACAGTAAATTTACATCGTCTCATAATTAAACGGTATAATTGTGAGCAGTTTCATAAAATCTTTGTAAGCACACAATAATTATGAGGGGTAACAGAAAGATTTGAATAATTTAAACTTAATTTCAACATTTCAAATGATTTCGATTCATTGTGAGGATATGATTGTAATATCTCTCAATTTAGTAAAGAATAACTCAACAGAGTTTTTACAGATCCACATCCACAATGATTTTATTAATTCTTATTCAAAGCATTTCTTCTCGATCGCGCCCTTCTTCTCGATTCAGGGGATCATTCATTGATTATTTTCCTTCTGAAACACATGTAAAGAGTATGAGTAATTTGGACACCAGGCCGAATATAGATTCCGGATGCCACTTTATACACAACTGCATGTTCAAGAAAATACAATACCATGAAAATGGAGGTGTTATTTCCATTATTTCGGATAATCAGTGCTACATGCTAGTTGAAAGCTCAACTTTCCAAGAAGTTGTGGTCAATGGTGACTATCAAGGTGGTGCTATTTACTTTTTGTGCTCCCAAAAGGGTTCCAGCGTCCTTAGCAAGGTTTGCGCTGCTAACTGCTCAACTAATATTGATCAATATCACCAATTTGCACTTATTGGAACATCTTTTTCCCAACTAAACTCGGCCCACTACCTTTCCATAGTGGCATGTAATCCGATTTCAGGGTCAGCTCACTCGGCCATGAAGTTTCTTTTTGGAAATCAAACAGTATCAGGCATAAATTCAACAAAGCACAGCTTATCGACATTTTCGGGCGCATATTTCCGAAGTTCAAAACAATGTGTTGTTCAATTCAGTACTTTTGCTGATACAAAAGTTCAATACAGAGTTTGCATAATGTTTCACCAGGGGGACAATGATCTTTTTCGATTCAGCAACTTTGTGAACAATTCTGAATCTCAAACAAACTCAAATCAGCCCGGTTTGATAACTTCATACGAATCTTCAACAGCCATCGAAGAATGTGTTTTTTCAGACAACTCTCCCACATTGTTTCATGTCGAAAAGGGTTCTCTTGACATTTTCAGAAGCTGGATACCTCCAAATGTGAATACTATTGGTATTTACATATGCAAGAACAAGGGAATAACACAAACACACAAACTAAGGCATTTCAAGTCCCTCTTCTGTGATGCGGACACATGGATCGAGTGACCAATAAATTTTTGTTTTTTTTAAAAAATGTCTAGATACTTGGAGCCACTTAATCCACTTTCCCGGTTCTACCTGGAATATGCTAAATCTTGCTTTGAAGATCCATCTGATCTGTTTGTTCCTGTTGATTATGAAGCGCTTGGCAAGCTTCTAAGAGTTTATGGTGAAAATTGGTTTGAAAATAAGAGATTGTTGATTGACAAATTGATTAATTTTGCCAATATGCAATCGGATAGGGCATTTCAAAAGTATTTGTGGGTATTGATTGAGAAAACAGTTAAAGATGAAGAGAAAGCCAAGATTCAGGTTCAGAATTTGTATTCTTTTTATATGTCCTCTACATCTTACTTAGGAAAACCTAAAAATATAAAAGGAAATGAATTATGTGCCCAAATTAAATCAGGAAAGGTTGACCTAGATATGTCGAAAGGAGAAGTGGTGAAAGATATTTTTTTGAGGCTTAGTTTAGCAGTGAGCAATAGACCTTTCTGCGAAGTTTGCAATGGCGATCTTCTTTATAGAGTTTTTACAGACCGTAAATGTCCAATCTGTGAAAAATATGTGTGCAAATATCATTATGATAATGGTGCTTGTCACAAAAAGTAAAATCCCTCCTCAATAACAGGGTTTTTGATGTTTTTGGAACCACTGAGAATAACATTAAATTGATCTTATATACTTTTTTGATTTTTATTCATGTTTCCAAAGACATATTCCATCATGTGCTGCTGATATAAGCCAGGATCCATCTGGTGACCATTCAAGACAATTGATTGGGCTAGAATGAGACACATCACTCTCAGCCCATTGATAATCATTACAGTTGCATATTAACACTCGGTCATGCTCACCTCCACAAGCTACAATTCTACTGTTTGGTTTTAAAGATATTGAATTGATTTGCAATCTATAAGGAGACTCAAATGATAGTACTATTCCAACACGAGGCCAATCATATCCAACCAATGTTCCATCACCTTTGGATACAAGAATTTCATTCTCTCCGTTATTAAACTGTATTATGGAAGTGAATCCTATTCTTCCTTCTGATTGTTGTTGGCAAATCCGCTTCCCTGTTGTTATATCTGTGGTTGTTAAAGTCCTATCTGCAGCAACAGAGTGGACCCATTTGGGCTGTCCTAAAGCAGGAATAATTTTGAGGATTGGAGCCGAATGAGCAATAATTTCATTCAATATTGTTCTTGTTTTGTGAGTAAGAAGCCGGATAACACCATCTTCGCCTCCTGATGCTATGAAATCATTTGTAATGCACAAAGCTGTCACGGAACCTTTGTGAACATGTTCAGTTCTCCATTTTATATTACCATCAGTATTCATACACACAAGAGTTCCATCAATTAATCCGAAAATAAATTCGTTGTTAGGACTTTTGGCTACAGCTTTGGCTTTAATTGATGGGTTAGAACTAGCATGTTCAAGTACTCCTCTTTGATATGACAATATGCAAACACCAGCTGATCCTAGAGCTAATGCTACATGTGTGTTTGATAGTGCAAACATCAAGGGCGGCGCATGAATGCCTTGTGATAAAATCTGATGATTTCCTCGTTGAACATCCACAATATGAAGATTGGTATCAATAGTACGAATCAAAGCTTTTTTGCCAATACAAGATATGGAAACGATTGGAGATCCTAAGTTAATCTGTTTGTTGATGCTCCATTGTTTATCATCTCCTGAAACAATTGATAATGTTCCACCTCCGACTAAAACAATATTTGTATCACAAACGGGACATATATCAGCGATTGGGTACTTATCAACTTCTAAAACACTTCGAATTGTAGAAGAAATGGAATTGTACACACTGATCTCACCAGACAATGACCCTACAAAAAAGTTCGGAAGTGCGAATGAAGAGGCATTGTATGTTCTCCTGTATCCATTCGTTGGATTTTGATATGGTTTGCAATTATGTTTATACTCGAAAGTCCGATTATCGAAAACAATTTCGTACTGATATAGAGTCATGTTGATGGTCACATGCAAAAACCATTTATTTTCTATATTTCCACCGAAAACAATGGTTGATGGATGGGCAGTAAGAGGAATGAAAGTCCCCAGATCCTGCTCTAAAATATCCCAAATCCAAATCCTATTCGATTTTTCGTCAAGTACTGCAAGTAAACGACTGTTTTCAGTAAACGATAAACACGAAATTGGAGCTTCATGGCCCCTTAAAACAATTTTCTGTTTCATTGCAATCAAATCCCAAACAATAACAGGAACAGACGGGTCACTATGACTTTCTGGCCCAGATTGACCAGATGCACAAAGGGTTCTGCTTTTATTCAAGCAAAAAGTACTAATAAATTGACTATGACCCTCCAAAAATATATATTTGTCCGGTTTAGAGACTGATCCAATTGCCAAATTGCATCCAATAGCAGTGATAAAATTATCATCATTGATCCATTCCACTTTCTTCGACTGAGAAGGGAGAAAAGAGAGACATTTCAACATATCCGTTAGTAATTTTTACTGTATGAGTTGAACAGAGAGTATCTGGAGAACTGAAATGATGTTGAAGATTTCGGCGTTGTTGTTTGTTCCAGAATTGCAATCTGTTGGTAAATAGAATGTTTGAGGAGGAGTGTAGGCGAAGCACTCAGCTGAAATACCTGACTCACTAATGGGTGCAGCTATTTCGGCGATACACATTTCTGTGCTAAGGTGCTGAAGAGCATGGGATTGTGTGATGGTGCCGGCAGTGATTACAAATGCTTGGATTTGGATTCTTCCTTGTGTAAATGAATTAGTTGTATATTCATGTGCTACAGAGCATGACAAAATGATTAGGTTTCCTTCTGTATTTGTGGGTCCGTAAAACAGTAATCCTTTATTCCTAGCAAATATGCATCTTTCCATTACTTGGATAGCTGTCCCTGAGAAAAATAAAACATAGTATGAGGGGTGTTGATTACTATTATTGATAAAATTACACTCAAAAAAGTCATTTTGTCTCAGATAGTATGAAGTAACATAAAAAGTATAATGCGTTTGAGCAACATTATGACATATGTTTGAAAAATTCATATGTAAAATTTGAGTGGGATACAGATTAGGTCCTGAATACTGATAATATCCGGTGTTTCTCGAAGAATTCAGCCCTTGAATCCATTGATATCCATTAATTAAACTAATCGGGTAGTATCTTGATACTCCTTCATTGTCAAGATTAGCAAGAGTACAATAATACATACAATTATAACCATTTGTTCCAGTACTAATATATGCAAATTGATAACTCCCCGAAGTTACCCGTGTATAACATCTATTAGCGCAAACAAACCTCAAGCTTGAGTTTCCCCTTGTATAAAAATAAATGGCACCATAGTTCGGTTCTGGAGTTGAAACATTGTAAAACGTGGTCCTTTCAATCATCAAATTATTTTCCTGGTCAGAATATATAGATAGCGCCCTCTGGTACATCCCTAGAAAAACGGAATCAAAAATTCTAACATTATTAGACAAAGGAGGATAAAACTCACTACTAAGACTAAGTTCCTGTGCAGGCCCAGAAAATATATCCAAATCATAAGATCGGAGAGACAGTCTCAAAGACAAAACAACAATAAACATTATGAGAATTATTTCATTTTTCAGAGTTTACTGTGGATGTTATTGAATTCAATTGTGATATAAAAATATTTCAGATAATGTTGTAATCGCAGTTTTGTCACAAATTTTTGGCTATTTTACAATCGCAGAGATTATTTTTAGTAAACGAAAACATATGCTATAGCAGTCTTCACCATTGTTAAGACATTGATTAATGAAGATCCAGTGATGCTTTCAACAAAACAATCGGTTGGAATTGGTGGAAGAGATTGAGGTGGTGTTGGTGGGAGGCATAGTTCTGAGATGGATTCACTTGAGAATGGAAGATCGGCAATACAATAGATGGTGCTTAGGTGTTCTAATGCTAATGATTGCGTGATAACTCCTGCTGTTAAAACAAAGGTCTTAACTGTTGCTGAAACGGTTGTTAAGAAGGTTCCTGATTGTTGATGAGCGATTGAACATGATAAGAGAATGAAATTTCCTGCTGTTGTAGTATGGAATCGGAAGAGAGTACCAAGATTGCGTGCAAAAACACATTTCTCAATCAGAAATGATGCTTCTCCATAGAAATAGAAAACTGTGTTTCCCCAATCGGTCATTCGATTGTTTATGAAATTGCAATGTTTGATATCGCCCTGTTCTGGATTTATTGCATAAATTCGAAATGAATATTGACCATTACCAACATTATTATAGTAGTTGGAATATAAAAATTGAAATGGCTGTGTTTCATACAAGTATAGGCCTGAATTGGGACCACTATTAGTATTATAACTGTAGTTAATACCATTAAGTATTTGGTTTCCAAAATGTACTTGCATTGAGTATTGCCTATCACCCTGTGTGGGGCAATACGACAGAGAGGTATAATAAATGCCATTATTTCTCGTCTCTCCCGAAATAGAAGATCCAAACTGATAAAAAGAAGCAGCATTTTGAGTAAAACACCGATATCCACAAACCTTGTTTAACAAAGTATTGCCCCCTGTCAAAACAAAGCAAGCCCCGTGATTACTAGGAGAAGATACGTTATAGAAAACAGTCGAATCAATTACGACATTCTTCAATTGATCTGTGTATATGGAAACTGCTCGGAAGGTCATACTCTGGAAAAAGGAGTCCTTAATAAAATAATCATTCAAATAAACAGGAATATATGCATTTTCCAATTGTATCTTCGTCAAATCATTCAAATAGAGGCTGTAATTGACAGATCGAAGAATCAACCCTAACATAAAATGCTTTTTTATCAAATTTCAATAAAAACCAAGTGAATAATTGAGAATATTATATTAAACCTGCTTTCAATTATTAACTGTCAATTAATAAACAACCTTACATTCTCAAAAAATAATTTTGTAAAAAATCAATGAACAGTTGATGTTCATTTATCATATTAGGAGAGGTAAACCACCTGGCCATCTTCTTCTATAAATGAATTGATTCGTGTTACTTTCCATACTAATTGATTTAGATAAAAGAGGATCAGTAACAATGAATAGTTCAAAAGATGAGGAGATATGCTATAGCAGACTTCACCATTGTTAAGACATTGATTAATGAAGATCCAGTGATGCTTTCAACAAAACAATCGGTTGGAATTGGTGGAAGAGATTGAGGTGGTGTTGGTGGGAGGCATAGTTCTGAGATGGATTCACTTGAGAATGGAAGATCGGCAATACAATAGATGGTGCTTAGGTGTTCTAATGCTAATGATTGCGTGATAACTCCTGCTGTTAAAACAAAGGTCTTAACTGTTGCTGAAACGGTTGTTAAGAAGGTTCCTGATTGTTGATGAGCGATTGAACATGATAAGAGAATGAAATTTCCTGCTGTTGTAGTATGGAATCGGAAGAGAGTACCAAGATTGCGTGCAAAAACACATTTCTCAATCAGAAATGATGCTTCTCCATAGAAATAGAAAACTGTGTTTCCCCAATCGGTCATTCGATTGTTTATGAAATTGCAATGTTTGATATCGCCCTGTTCTGGATTTATTGCATAAATTCGAAATGAATATTGACCATTACCAACATTATTATAGTAGTTGGAATATAAAAATTGAAATGGCTGTGTTTCATACAAGTATAGGCCTGAATTGGGACCACTATTAGTATTATAACTGTAGTTAATACCATTAAGTATTTGGTTTCCAAAATGTACTTGCATTGAGTATTGCCTATCACCCTGTGTGGGGCAATACGACAGAGAGGTATAATAAATGCCATTATTTCTCGTCTCTCCCGAAATAGAAGATCCAAACTGATAAAAAGAAGCAGCATTTTGAGTAAAACACCGATATCCACAAACCTTGTTTAACAAAGTATTGCCCCCTGTCAAAACAAAGCAAGCCCCGTGATTACTAGGAGAAGATACGTTATAGAAAACAGTCGAATCAATTACGACATTCTTCAATTGATCTGTGTATATGGAAACTGCTCGGAAGGTCATACTCTGGAAAAAGGAGTCCTTAATAAAATAATCATTCAAATAAACAGGAATATATGCATTTTCCAATTGTGTTTGCGTTAAATCATTCAAATAGAGGCTGTAATTGACAGATCGAAGAATCAACCCTAACATAAAATGTTTTCTTCAAATATCAATAAAAATCTAGTGAATAATTGAGAAATAAAAAAATAAACTTGTTTTCAATTATTAACAGTCTATTAATCAACAATCTTACATTCTCAAAAATGAATTTTTGTGTCAAATCCATGAAATGGTAATTATTATGAATCCAGATTATGGATTGAAGAATACCCTCTGATTCAATCATGATTGAATCCATTCATTAAACTGTCCACTATGGGATTCTTATAGGTTGTAATCATTCCTTCCTGATTATGAATACTTTCCTGAAAAATACAAGTCTTGAATTGAAATTCTCACTATATTTTCATGTAACATAGAAAAATGGTGACCAGAAACAGTGAATAGTTCAAAAGATGAGGAGATATGCTATAGCAGACTTCACCATTGTCAAGACATTGATTAATGAAGATCCAGTGATGCTCTCAACAAAACAATCGGTTGGAATTGGTGGAAGAGATTGAGGCGGTGTTGGTGGGAGGCATAGTTCTGAGATGGATTCACTTGAGAATGGAAGATCGGCAATACAATAGACGGTGCTTAGGTGCTCCAAAGCATATGATTGGGTAATTACAACTGAAGTTACGACTACTGATTTCACAGTGGCAGAAACTGTTGCTAAATATGTTCCCGAGTATTGATGAGCAATTGAACATGATAAGAGGATGAAGCTACCCAATGTACCAGTATTTGCTGCAAAAAGTGTTCCCAAGTTCCTTGCAAAAATACACTTTTCAACCAGATAAGATGCCTCACCGTGATAATAAAACAGCTGGTTTCCCCAGGCTGTCAGCCTGTTGTATATGAAATTACAATATTTAATGTCTCCTTGTACTTGATATCCACAACTGATCCTAAAGTGGTAATGTCCATTACCTGTGTTTCCATAATGTGTTGAATAAAGATATGAAAATGGTTGAGTTGGTGACATATAGATACCAGAATATGTTCCTGTATTTGTATTATAGCTCAGATTAAACATATCAACATTAATAAACCCATTTGACAATGACAATGGATGTTGTCGGTTTCCTTCAAAAGGACATGATGAAGCAGATGACAACAAAACATCATTTCTAGAAGCAATACCCACTGTTATTGAACCAAACTGATAGCTTGAAGTAGGATTTTGAGAATAACATTTAAAAGCACAAGCTTTACAAATCAAACAATTTCCATTTGTTACAATGAATACTGCTCCATAATTTTGAGGTGATGAAACATTATAAAAAAGTGTAGAATCGACAACAATATTCTTGTACTGATCAGTATACAAGGATAAACTCCTGTATGACAAATCAAGAAACACGGAATCTTTAATATAATAATCATCCAAATAAGCAGGGAAGTATGTATTTTCAATCTTTATTGGGGTCAAATCATTAATATATAGGCTGTAATTCACAGATCTGAGAAAGAGTTCTAGCATAATGGAAAAATGATATGAAATCTTATTTTTTCAAAAAATATCACAAAAATAATATAAACTTAATTGAATTACCCACTCTTTTTGATACCTTTTCTTGAAATTTCAATATTGAAGTGAAAACTTGAGAAGAATTCTTCTACAGTCAGGTTAACTGACATTTCAAAAAGGGTTTAATTACAAACAGTCATTTGGTTTCTATCTAAGGGTTATCCATATTTTGGGAAATTTACCAATATTCAGTGTTCTGATTAACTAGGACTAAGATTTCATCAAGAAATCACGTTTCAAAACAATTCTAATTCCAAGGGCATATCAAGATTCGATAAACCAATTTATATTGAAGTTCCATTTCCAGGCGAATCTTGTATTAAATATTTCAATATACTTTAGATTTATTGATTAACAAAATTTTTTTGTTCTCATTAACTATTAAGTAATTGGGTTATTCAAGGAAAACTCATTTCATTATAAGACAGGTCCTTATCATCATATTTTGGTAATATATATAAGGGCTCAAGAAAATCAGCATATAATTATTTATAATCAAATCAAACTCGTATTTCAATTGATTCCTGGTTGATATCCCTCACAGGAAAATAGATTTTTATTACTATGTCTGTTGTGAGAGGAACTGAGTTTAAAGAAAAAACCGCAAAACTTAAAGATGCAGAGCAAAAAATCTCTGAAGAAATCTCAATATTAGAGAAAGAACTTGAAGTTATGAAGCAAAAAGCATCACAAGGCGAAATTGAATTATCAGTTATTCAAGATTCGATAAAATTGCACTATGGAGAAGAAAACACTGTTGAGTTCGATGTTTTAATAGATATATCCGAGAAAATTAATGAATTTGTGAGACTTGAGGGTTTAATTGCAAATGACAAAATCGAAACTCAGCAGTTAATGGAAGAATTGACTAGGTTGCAGAATTTAGAAGCAGAAAATATAGATTCAAATATTAATATTGCAAAATCTAAACAGGATTTAGAAGATATGCAAAAAGTCCTTCAATCAACTAAAATTCGAAACTCTAAATATCAAAAATCCAATAAATTGCTGGAAAACAAGATATACTTGCTCGAAGTACGGATTAATGAATTAAATGAATCATTAAAACAAAAGAGTCTGAGAATGAAAGAGAATTTAGCTATAGTTGAACAATCAAAGCTAATTAAAGAAGAAATATGTGGCTTTTCCGATAAAATTAAAACCCAAAACCAATCAATCAAAGATATTCAAATCAAATTCTCTGAAGCAATGACTGAAATTGAACAAATAGAGAAAAATATTGAAAGAGAAGGCCCAATTGTCGATTCCAAATCGATTGAGGACTCAAAGTATTTAGGTATTCTTAGCTATATTCAAGAGTGCAATAAACCATGGAGAGATTTTAAAGCGAAATATGAAACATTTTGCGATGAATCATCTATAATCGAAAGAAAACTCGCAGAAAAACTCGTAGATTTAAACTCGCTGATAGACCTGTTAAGAGAGGAAACAGGGACAGTCACTTTTGGTAATGGAGAATAACAACCCATCTATCACCCCAATGATTTTTGAAGTTGATGCGGGACCATCTTTAATAGAAATGATATTTAGAATGGCAGTGGGTATAAGATATACTGATCCCCCATTTATTTGTTTCAATTTGTTTTTTGCGTTTTGGGTTTTTCTCTTAATCCGATTCAGAAGCAGCTTGTTAATATCATCAATAATGTTTTTTGTGTCAATAATATCTGTGTATTGGACAGAAACCATCAATTTGTATTTAATCGACAATTGGCAGAAACTAAAGTTTTCCACAAACTATTTTGACCTTAATTGCATATATCTTTTCGTTTTTTGGGCAATTCCATTTTCGATTGTAGCTGTTTTCATTACATTTCAACTCTTTTTGGATTTGTGCAAATCAATTGCTGTTCATAGATACTTTAATTCGATATTGCGGAAGAACCCAGAAGCCACAGGCAAAGTCAAGACAGAATAAACCATATTTTTTAATTTCCGATTTTGAACCACATTCTTTTGTATTCATTTGCAGCCAAGCTTGGTGTGATTTTTTCAGCTGTCATGTGGTACTTATCAGCTCCTTCCTTGATGAGATACTCAGCAACATTCCTATGATTACAAATTATAGCCTCAATAAGGGGCGATGAGCCTTGGTGATCACAAGCATTAACATCGGCCCCAGCAAAAACTAATTTTTCTACAACTGGAAGGTGCCCCCTCATTGCTGCTATATGAAGCGGTGTTTTTCCATCAATTGTTCTGATTTCAATATCGATTTTTCTGTGTTTAGAATCCCCGTGCACTTCATCATCCATTAAATTCAACAAATAGCTTAGAGATTCAAGAGATCCAGTAAATGCTGCAAAATGTAAAGCAGAAAACCCATTATAATTGCGGAATGTAACATTGGCTCCTTGAGAAACTAAAAATTCCAACGTTTTTTTGGAATTTGAAGATGCAGCAACATGAATTAAAGACTGCTGTTCAATATTCGGATCACAAATCAGTGAATTGATTGGAATCTCGTTACTATGCTGATTATAGTACTTTTGAAATTCGTCAAAGTTGCCTAGCCTCACTAAATTCCATGCAATTTTTACAGGATCATTTGTTTCCATTTATTTTTGCTCCAGATTTTTCTCCTAAAAATGAAACAAGAATATAGGTGAAGATAACAAACCTCACCTGCTGGTCTCATTGTTTTTATCGGGACACTTTGAAAATGATAAAACATGATGATGTTAGAGTAAATAGTTTTTGGTCTAGAATTGATATATCTGGGCTGATAACTAACCTTATAGTGTATATAATATGTGGTGTTTTTGCTATAGTCCCAAGTCGTCCGTTGTATGTTCCACCAAATGATTCTAACTCTGCATTTCCGTACCCAGGAAAAGAAACCATTCCTAACACAATGCTTATCATTGGAATTGGTATTATCTTTGTTATATTTATGTTTGCTGCCATATTGATTCATAAATATAATCCTGGCTCAACTCGTCAATTTCTTGTTTTCCCGACTATTTGGTGCTTTCTACTGTGCATCGGTGTTACTAATATGTGTGTGTGCATTTTTAAGAATTATGTCGGCCGGCCAAGACCATCCTTCTTTTCCAGATGCGGAATCACGGCAACAAATGATCCTAAAACATGCCCATCATTATCATCAAAGACGTATTATGAAGAATTCCGATCCTGGCCATCTGGTCACTCATCTACAGCCATGGCTGGTTTTTTGTTTTTCTCTCTCTTTACCTCAAAATTGTTCAAATCAAAAGAGTTTTGGGTGACAACCCTCTCATCTCTCTATATTTTTGTTGCTTTTTTTGTTGGATCTAGTAGAATCATTGACTATCGTCACCACACAGATGATGTGATTGCTGGATTTTTCACTGGTGCTCTATTCACGCTTTTTATCTTTGCCAAATCATCCAAAAAACTATTTAACAAGCCTAAAAACGAAGAATGGAAGCATCAAGATGTATCCAGTCCCATAGAAGCTTGATTCATAACTTTGATCCAACACATATTTTTTTCAATGTATAAATCATGTAGCTTCTCATAATCATATCCTTTTTCTTTTATGTTTTCAATTTCAAGCATAATTTTTTCGTTGGCTCTCCAAAGATCATTAAGAGCAAAAACCAGTTCCATAATGGTTAAACATCAATTAACCAAACCCGCTTTATCGATAAAAGCGGTTCTGACCTTTCTTCAGAATTTTGAACTTTACCAAAAGTGACATAATTTAATGTTCAGCGGCAAGGCCGTTTCAAGATACAAGCGAGAGAAAACCCTTGAAGAGCGCAAGAATGAATCCGGAAACATTTTAAGAAAATATAGAAGTCATGTCCCAGTTATTGTTGATAAAGATCCGAAGTGTCAATTACCCGATATTGAAAGACAGAAATTCCTTGTTCCTGCTGATTTGTCTATTGGACAATTTGTATATGTTGTAAGAAAAAGGATCAACTTACAAGCGGCAGATGCAATTTTCTTGTTTGTAAATCGAAAACTACCCCCTCCCAATGCATCAATGGGAACATTATATGGTGAGAATCACGATGAGGATGGTTTTATGTACTGTACATACAGCTCTGATACTGCTTACGGTAATTAAACTTAAGTATGGTTTACATTGCTTTACATAATCGTTATCTCTTTAAAAATAATTCAACATGTGTGTTTGGTCAAATCAGTTCTCTTTTAGGAAGTATGTATCAATGAATGTGATGATAAGTAAAGCTCCACCCCTACTGAATATATAGGTTGAGATAGCTTATCTGAACAATGAATAAATTTAGTTCTAACACACAGTTATATTTTAAATAATATTAAAAATCATTTTCTTTTTTATGTTTTGGAATATAAATAATTATAATTGGCTTCCGGATTTCTTTTCACATTATAAAATCATTAATGAAGAAAGCTGAATGGATTCCTGCCCATTTGAACACCGATGTTTCGGCAAATGTGACCGAATATTTTGATTCCAGGGTTAAAGAAGGGAAGAACGAACGTTTGATTGGTTTTTTCCGGGGAAGGGAGCTTACAGGGAAACAAATAATTTGTCCAGAAGGCTATGAGATGGCAATGGTGGATTTCGAGGATGATTTGATGGAGAAACAATTTGTTATCGATAATTCTCGAATTTGGGAACTTGATGTACCATCATTAGATTCATCACTCGAATTTTTAGAAATTGCTGAAATCGGGAGGATTTTAAGCAATGAGTGATATAAATGACTTTTTTGTTTATTGTTCTTCATAGTATGGGGCTCTAATCGGATCGAGATTATTCAAAATTTGCTTATACTTTGATATTAGCTCTGTATCACACTCAGGTAGCTTTCTTTGTATCCATATACCTGATAAATATGCATACTTGGCACTAGGCTCTTCAGATATTAATTCTTCCAACATTGACGCTTCTTCTTGAAGAAGTGAATGATTTGCAGAAATAACTGGACGATTAATAAGCCATCTATAGTAGAACCATGCACTTTGGTCACGAGGATCGGTCCATATTGCGGATTTTGCCATGTCCAACTCTTCCTCATAGTTGATTAATGAAGGAAGTTGAGATCGGTAATGCCAGGCACTATAATTACTGAAATCTCTTGATATTAGCTTTTGAGTCATTTCAAGTTCTGAATCAAACATATTGCCGCACCTAAGAACAGCCCATCTACGATGCCTCCAAGCATGAAAATTCCTGGAATCGGAATCAATAAGCATCCCACATAAATCTACTTCTTTTTGGAGATCTGTCACATTCATATACTCAAATATCCACCTTCTGTGATGAAATGCCCAATATGATTTGGGATTCGAAGTTAATACCCTTTGAGATATCTTCAATTCAATTTCCATTTGTTCAAGAGTTGGATTATTTAAAAATTCGGTTTTTCGCATATTCCACAATGTCGCAAAATCATGAATTGTGTCAAGAATAAAGGTACCACTTTTAACCACTTCAGTAATCATCTCAGGGTTATTAATAGATGACATTACTTTTTCATATTCAGCTTTAAGCAACTTGGCTTTCTGCTGAGCTTTAATCTTTTTGGCTTCATCGATTGGAACCTTTTTTCTTCCGTGCATAGAATGTAGAAACCGCTGATTTGCGGTTTCTAGGGTATCAGTGAGAACAGGGTATTCCATTCATATTGAGGAAACGATATAGGGAATGTATCAGAGCCAAGTCTATATTTGGAAATGATATCATCTTCGGCATTGTGTATTGAAATTATATCAGAAAGAAACGATATGATGAAGTGAAAACACTGATCTGATACCAATGAAGAATATGAAGATAACAGCAATGACAATAAAAACCACTCAAAGGATTGTTTTAACACTGATAAAGAGTCTTCAGAGTTGAAAATGACAAAATCAAGCAATTTATTTATGATAATATCATTCAGTTCACATAATTTCTCTTCAATAATGATTGTGAAGAATGCAAATATTGATTGATATGTACTAATTTTTTTGTCATCCCATTCACCGGATAAAAATTCTGTCAAAATATCTAATTGAATCAATCCAAATCCCTTTTTAAACATTGAGATAGCAATTTGGAGAACATAATCTGGAAATTCAAATAAATGCTTTAAAACGAAATCTTTCAATCCAACACTCTCAAACTGATCTAATGAAAAAATGTTTTGATTAATGTAGATATGCGCCAATCTAAGCAAAAATTTATGTTGATCTTTAATCTGAAACAATTGCTTTGATTTGATAATCCCCAAAAAGTGATCCCATAACTCTGAATCATCAAACTTTATTGCATACAAATATAAAATATTAAATGAACACACCATTTCTGTATACTCAGAATTAGAGAAAAGCACAAATAGTTGATTAATCATCGAAATATCAGAGATATATTTTTCTGAACAATCCAAAAGAATGTTATACAGCGTTTTAAGATAATAATTCCTCACTGATAATGATGATCCATTAGAATAAAGCCTGAAAAACAAAGCAGTAAAAGAATTATCTAACATAATTTGGCAAAAATCCGATGAGCATGAAAGCAAGAACAAAATCTTAATGCAAATCTTAGGTGATTCAATATAGGATGGATAATTAATCTCATTAATGCATGTTTCAATAAGATTTGATTGAATAATGAAATCAACAGTCGGAATAAAACCAATTTCTTCAATTGTACTGCATATTGACTTTAAGGCACATATATAATTATCAAAGCACATATTGTCGTTCAAATTTTGAAATTTTCTTACAGATATTTTTAATTTTTCATATAATTGGGGTGGAACATGATCCACTTTCCCTCTTCGTATTTTTTCATCAATATGAGGTTCGATTAAACCATTTCTCAATGAAACAAGCCTGTTAACTGATAATTTATATTCTCCTAGTTTTTCCATTTTGTATCATCCGAATGATTCCAGCTTTAATATTATCATAATAAGGTCTTTTAATCTTCTTGATTTGAAGATGAATTAAAAGTGCCAACACTAGTTTTACATGAGTATGGAACGAACATATATTGATTTAGTATTTATTCGAAAAGAAGGTCTGAGTCTTTCTAATCTTCTTCATCCATATTTTATGAACAGTCCATTTTGTTTAACATCTTTTAGTTTTAGTTTTCAAAGTTCAAGTAACGAAGTGATTTGTAGTAATGGACACGTTTATTATGTTTCATTGATTCAATTGCATGGTTCTCCTATTATCAAACGTGATCAACTTTACAAAGGCGATCACCATCATATTTCTATTGAGAAAGGTTTAGCAGTGATTGATGAAGTTGAGCGAGTTAATGGGAAAGATAGAATTATTAAGAAATTTGCCGTGAATAATGGAGTTATTTTTGAATGTCCAGATTTATTAACATTATTAAACTACAGGATTTCATCATCACTATCACATGTACATAGTGCAATGAAAGAAGTCTATTCTATGTTTGAGTGGAATGTTCAAGATGGAATGAAAAAGAAGATTGCATCAGATGTTACCGAAACCGAATATATTTTTAAAGCTTCTGAATTGAAGTCGCTTCAAACAGAAACATTAGATGATTCTAAACTCCAAAACATGCTTTTGGAGGCTTTGCTGTCTGAAATAGGGGTGACAACGGAATAATTTGGCGCATGATATCAAATTATTTTCTTAAGGCTAATAGGGTTACAGAATTGATTGGTGTTTTTACATATTTTTGATTCATTATCGAAATTTTTGTTATTCTAGTTTTATTTTGATTTCAAAGCAAAATTATCAAGATTCTATTCAGAAATATCTCGAAAATCCTTGGTGGAATAATAAAAAAAGTTAATTAAAAGGAGTTTTATTGATTATTTTTCTCCAATTCATAATCACAGGGTGTTTTATCATGAAAGAAAGATTGATATCATTTGGCTTTGTAATTGATCCATTTTGAAGGAGATATTCCACAATATCCGAATAACCTTCCCTTGAAGCAAAACTCAAAGGAGTGCTATTAAAAAAATCACTAACTAATTTATTCCTTGAGCGTTAATGCATGCCCCATTTTTGATTAGGAATTCCACAACACTTAAATATCCATTCAATGCTGCAAAATGAAGAGGTGTCCAGTTTTGAGAAAATGTAATAAATATCGATCTCTAATGTTTATATCAGCCCCATGGTGGAATAAGTATTCAACAATCATCGTGCAACCTCTTTCTGAAGCATAGAATAATGGTGTCCAATCAAATGTATTCGATTACAATTCTTTGCTTTGCTATTTGGGTTGGCACCATGTTTAACAAGATATTTAACTATATTTAAGTCGCAGCTAATAGATGCCAAATGAAGAGGAGTCCATAAATATACTACTATTAATGATCCAAATTCATTGTATTAATTTCTGCTCCATTATCAACAAGATATTTCACAATACTAAGGTGGCGTTCTTGGGAAGCTAAATGAAGAGCACTACATTCGTGGATTATGAAATAAAACCTGAATCCATATCATTTATATTTGCTCCTTTTTGTAGTAAAAACTCAACAATTTTTAAATGGCCATTTTTTGCTGCTAATAATAATGGTAAATCTGAAAACACATTTTATCCAAATTGGTGTTCTTTGCATTGATCTGAACCCCTTTGGATATGAAATACTGAACATGACTTAGATGACCATTCTCTGAAGCAATGTGGAGTGGAGAAACAATTTCATTGTCAAAATATTTGCTGATATCTTCATATTCAATCAAATAATCAAGTACCTTCTGATTAAAAAACTCGATCGAATGAGAAATTTTGATTGATAAATCCCTGTTTCCATTATTAACCAGCTGAAATAGGTCATAATTACAACTACAAATCACCATTTCTCTGATTGAATCACGAAGTTGATATCCACTATTCAACAAAAACAAAAAACATTTGACTGAACCAAAGAAGCCCGAGAATGACAGTAATTCCAATGACTGTGGTTTTCGGCTCCATTCAAATGGGCTCCATTCTGCATATTCTTTATCGAGAGAAAGCTCTGCCAAAACATTATAATCATCATATTTCAAGCAATACTCAATGGTTCTTGGTGAGAATCCATATAAAATCCTCATTTCCAACTCCTCATTCTTAAAACTGGAATAGTCAATTCCAAATCGGAAAGATAACTGTTGAAACTTTTCTTGGAAGTTTTCAACATATTTTCTAAAGTATATGCTCAACAATAATCTTTCACTCAATTTAAAATACTGGAAAATATCTTCAATTCGTAAATAAACAATTGGTAAAAGTGCCAACACTAGTTTTACATGAGTATGGAACGAACATATATTGATTTAGTATTTATTCGAAAAGAAGGTCTGAGTCTTTCTAATCTTCTTCATCCATATTTTATGAACAGTCCATTTTGTTTAACATCTTTTAGTTTTAGTTTTCAAAGTTCAAGTAACGAAGTGATTTGTAGTAATGGACACGTTTATTATGTTTCATTGATTCAATTGCATGGTTCTCCTATTATCAAACGTGATCAACTTTACAAAGGCGATCACCATCATATTTCTATTGAGAAAGGTTTAGCAGTGATTGATGAAGTTGAGCGAGTTAATGGGAAAGATAGAATTATTAAGAAATTTGCCGTGAATAATGGAGTTATTTTTGAATGTCCAGATTTATTAACATTATTAAACTACAGGATTTCATCATCACTATCACATGTACATAGTGCAATGAAAGAAGTCTATTCTATGTTTGAGTGGAATGTTCAAGATGGAATGAAAAAGAAGATTGCATCAGATGTTACCGAAACCGAATATATTTTTAAAGCTTCTGAATTGAAGTCGCTTCAAACAGAAACATTAGATGATTCTAAACTCCAAAACATGCTTTTGGAGGCTTTGCTATCTGAAATAGGGGTGACAACAGAATAAATATGTGATTTCATGCTCTACATTGTTTCTTATCCGACAACAAATACATAGAAAGCTACCAAAAATAAAAAAACAATATGAACCCAAAGCAATTTGGCTTCAAAATTCGTAACATTTTCCTTTTTTGATATATCCTTCATCATCAATACAAATGCGGAGGAGAAATCTTTGATAACTGCTCTTAACCAATTTGGTTGATACAATGCTAAATTGTCTTCGTAATTATCTTCTTCGCCTATTAAATCATGTAGCGAAGATCGATGAACCGTGAAATCTTTTGGAATTTTGATTTTTTGGTAACTTGTATCATTATTTGATTGAGATTCGTTATCACTAGATCCTTTATTCTCTTCAGCAGCTAAAATGGTTTTTTCCTTCGGAATCTCAGTTCTCTTCGGATAAGAAAACTCTTGAATCCGGTTTCTCCCTGGAAACGCATTAATCTGTCTCGTATTGGAATGAAATTTCTGTGAAGAATTAAGTATATTGATAATATCAGATTTTAAATGCCTCGGACCCAGAGGAATTCTCAAAATCTGACACATTTGAACCAGCATATTTGTGGTATTATTATGCAAGTTTTCCCAATCGAAAGGTTGAGAGCTAAATCGCCCAAAAAACAACAAATAATCGGTTTTCTCGTACTTCGGCATCTGCTTCCGCCTGTTCATATCAAGAAGCCGCCAAAATAAATGAGACATTCAAAATATCAGTTTAGGATTTGAATGGATCAGTTCATTCTGTCAGGCGGAATCCTTTTTTCAGTTTGTAGTCTGGGTGGCTGTATACTATTTTTTGGTGGAGCATCCACTTAGAGAACCCATCTTTCTTTGGTTTTGTTTTGGTTTTTGGCGCCCGAAAATGGGGTGGTGGATAGTAAAGTTCTGATTTGTAAATTGGAAACCTTTTTCTTACGGGGCACAATTCTCCAGAATGATGAATGAATCCTGTTTTTGTGCACAGCTTTCCGAGGACAGGGTATGCTCCGTAAAAGCCTTTAGTATTTTCATCTAAATTATATTTTGATTTCTTTTTCTTTGGTTTCAGTGATTCAAGTTGTTCGTCCAAATTGGTATCAAATTCTTCTACTTTTTGCTTCCATTCGAAAAGCCTCTGAGCCCATTTCTCTTCTTCTTCGAAATCATGATACTCTTTGGTTGAGATATTCATTACTCTTAACGTCTTAAAAAATTTTGGGGTTTACTTCTTCTTTCCAGCTCCACCACCACCAGCTCCATGTAAGAATAACATGATATCACCATCCTGAACAATATAGTTCTTACCTTCAGTACGAAGCTTACCAGCTGCCTTAACTGCGTTTTCAGAGCCAACATCTTTGATATCATTATAGTGATACACTGAAGCTCTAATGAACTTCTCCTGGAAATCACTGTGGATAACACCTCCAGCTATTGGGGCGGTAGCGCCTTCACGAACAGTCCATCCTCTAACTTCGTCTTCACCGCAAGTAAAGAAATTGATAAGTCCAAGATCATGGAAACCATTACGGATAATCCTGGAAATCATTGTTTTAGCACCAACTTCCTTCTCATGTGCTTCAGCTTGTTCTGGTGGAAGATCAGCAATCTCCTTTTCAAATGAAGCAGAGAATGGGATGACAGGCTCACCAGTCCTTTCTTTAACCCATTGAGAAACTGGAATCAACCATTTGTTACGGCGGGCAACAAAACTCTTGGTATCCATATTCAAAAGGTAGATTGTTGGCTTGGCTGATAGAAGAGAGAGGCCTTCAATGAATTCAGTTTCAACAGCGTTCCAATCAGCAGCACGGATTGGCTTTGTTTCGTTTTCAAGATAGTTAAGAACTTTCTTGGCGTTCTCAAAATCATCCTTATACTTCCTAGGTTCACATTTCATCTTCTTTTCAAGATCTTCGTAAACTCTTCTCATCCATTCAAGATCCTTTTGCCTGAGCTCTTCTTCAATGATTTGAAGATCACGAACAGGATCAACTGATCCTTCAACGTGGACAACATCTTCATCAGCGAAAAACCTCACAACTTGATAAATTCCGTTAACGCTTCGGATGTTAGAAAGAAATTCGTTACCTAGGCCTTCTCCTTTGCTGGCTCCTCTAACAAGACCGGCAATATCAGTGATTGACAACGTTGCTGGGACTTCACTCTTTGGCTTGAAAATCTTGCAAAGGTGTGTGAATCTATCATCAGGAACTTCTACACGTGCAAGATTTGGCTCAATTGTACAGAAAGGATAGTTAGCTGTTCCAGCAAGATCTCTTTTGGAAAGAAGATTAAATAACAAGCTTTTACCGACATTAGGAAGACCAACAATACCCATCGTTAGAGTTTTGCTGAATTTCATCATAGCTTTTTTACTCTGCTTAGCAGACATTTTAAAAGTGCCTAATTTTGTGATGAAATTGGCCAGCCATTGAAAAAAGGGAAAATATTACCCTATCCAAGGTTCTCTGTATCGTCAGCTATATTCTCAAACATCTGGTTTTTTATCTCAACCAGGTCTCTCCATAGAAGATCCTCACGGCAAGATGGACACACTCCTTTTGTAGGGAGAAGTGCTGATGATGAGTGTTGTGAGCAGGATATGAATTGAAGTGCCATGCATCTAAGGTGCAAAAAGACACCACAGTAGGGGCATATAACCCAATTCACAGGTTCAGCTGTGTACAGTTTCTTGTCGAAACAAATAACACAGCTTGAAGGCACATCAAAATCTTGCTGGCTTGGGTCGGGTTGGGATATAGGAATTGTATCTATTGTTGTTAACTCAATTCTAATTGGGTCTTTCACCGAAGGCTCTTTCTGAAGGATTTCATATACGTCCTGAGCCTGTACACAAATCCTCAGCGACAATCTTGACCATGGTTGCACTAAAAGCATCTCTTTGAGGACTCGTATATTCCCAAAAAAGCTCCTGGGTCCTCCATCTTTCTCAAAAACTGACTTCCAATCAACCCCTCGAAGCTTTGCTGATTCTTGAGGATGCTGCCAAGTCCACTCAAAACTAAGAGCAAGTTTTTTTGTTGGAAAACCATATACTACAAGAGCCATTTCCCACGGCCTTTTTTTTTCAGTTTTTAGAGCCCCACCAACAATTTCACCATTATGTTGACGGATTCTTCTGCATGGATCAACAGTAAATCCAATATAGCAATTGGTTTTGTATTTTGGATTCATGCTACGCAAGATATAACACCCATTAAAAGATTCCATTGAAATTAATCGTTCAAGTGTAAAACTTTTTTAACAAAAATGGAAAATTCAATGGGATCTATTGAAATATTCTGCGCTAAAAGATCTTCCAAACATGTACTTGCGCATTGGTCGGGTCTTTTATAGCAGGATTTTTGTTGTGAAGTTGGTTTTTCGGGTTTCAAGGAGTGATAAGAATGGTAATTCATGCCAGATACTACAGAAGCTTTTTGGTACCAATTCCTACAATGAAATTTGTATGGTAAAATTTCAATAATAAAAGAATTTGGTTTCATCCATAGGAGGTGAGATAATCCACTACCATGCGCTCCTATTATCATATGGGATGAGTGAGCTAATGCAATTTGTTTATCCATTTCCATTTCCTCAAATATTGTCTCAACGAATTCATAATTTGTACACATTGAACTCAGCGATTGCAAAATCATTGAATAATTATTGATATACCGTGTATTAGATTTTCTATTAACAAAAATAATCTTGGGTTTATTCGATGAGGGATATTCAGACAAATTGATTAGTTTTTGCAAACCCATTGAAATATTATTTGGAAACTCATAATCAAGTCCATTTAAACCTTTATTCTTATAAATACCCACAATCATATCTTGATAACAATGGTTATCTAATGGATTTGATATATCACTTGCAATTGAATCTAAAAATTGAGGCTTTTCCGAATGCTTTGGTAGAATTAGACTGTTTCTAGAATTATTTAAGCCAAACAACATTGTAGTATAATAATAAGGAACAACAAAATCGAAATATAAATGCCAAAGCATATGACTATTATAATACAATGAAGAATAAAAAAATGTTCTATTATGGTAAGTTGATGAAGTAGGATAAGAGAAAGTTGACTCATGTGTTATTAATCCATATATCCTGTCCCTTTTCTTATCGGATGGAGGTGGCCTGCCTCCTAAAAGAGCAAAAGGCGATTTAAAAACTAATTTATATGGTGAGTAAAAAGAAAGATTACTCTTTTCAAAGCAAACATCAAAAAAACGACAATATCTCCTTTCCCATGAATTACCAAAACATTCGATTCGACAATTTTTGGATATATAGCCCTGTCGAATAATCATTTTGTTCTTGAAAAATAAGAAGAGTTCCTGAAAACCACAAAATACCACCGGAATTTCACAGATTTGGGAACGACAATACTTAATTAGTTTCCCATACCCATAAGACCAATTATTTTCGATTTTAAATGTGATTTCTTCCAAAGGTTCATGAATTGAAAATTCGAATAAAAAACCATCAACTTTGATGACGATTTCTGATACTTTCTTGTTTCTGTACAAGATTGGAATCAAAAATACTTGAATTGAAACAAAGAGTCCAATGAGAAACATGAGAGTAGTGAGAATAATTCGATTCTTAATCTGTGTTTTGTTTAGAGAGTTTGAAAGAAACATCAGAGTCAGAATATGTTTATGAGAGAAGAAATCATCAATCGAATGATGGATGATATTGATACGATATTGAAAGCAGCATCAGCTGTGTGAATGTCACAAGTGGTTGGAATGGGTGGATTTGTTGGACATTCAACTGAATAGATGCCTTCAGGCATGGTTTGACATGGAACTTCCAAGACACCCAATTCATATGGTGTTTGACACATGTATGTAGAATAATGAGTGATGATATGTGTTGGTGTTAAAACTGATGTTGATAATGTAGTAACACATAAATCAAAATTGAATCCAGAATGGAGGGTTCCACTATGAACAATATAACAATTTCTAAGCATTTGATATTGGGAATCAATTATAAATAATGTACCAATATTCCCATAAAACACAGAGAATTTTATGATTATCATATTTGTAGATCCACGTTCTCTGATAACTGCACTATTACACGAATTATAAATAGTATTCATTTTTGATACATCAATTTGTCCTGATTGGTAATAGATATATACCACACAGCTTGTTGTCGATGAACAATTAACAATATTAAAAAACATATATGTTGATGAAAAGTATGGATATAAATAGAAACCAGACATTTCTTGTGAATCACACTTCGAAAAGTTCAAACATTGAGCTAGTTGTTGTCCATTATATAAAAAAACAGTTCTTTGAGAAACACTCAAAACCCCACAATTTGAAAATGTCAATTGATCAAATGAAAGAAGATAGTCTTGTGTGCTAGAAGAAACATATAGAGCGGTTCCATAATAAGCTGATGATGTACTATTAATCATACATTGAGAAAAGCAAATCTTTTGCAAATCGCAACCAATTGAATTGCTTTGTGTAGCAATGTAAAGAGCTCCTCCATGCCCACCATTAGTTGAGCAAGAATAGAAAGTACAATCATATATCTTAGTTATTGAGTATGAAGATGAGTAAATATGAACAGCTCCTCCATTTTGAGAGCTCTTACATTCACCAAAGAAGCAATCTAATACTTCATAAAACTGATTACTCGACAAACCTTGAATGAAAAGAGAACCACCCCCATTTGTAGCTTCAGAATTTTCAAACCATGTTTTTGAAATATTGCATTTGGCAGTATTAACATATGCTGATCCTCCATTTTGTCCTTTTGTAGTGTTGAAAATGGAATCGGTAAGGATCACAGCATTGTTTGACATTGAATAAATTGAACCTCCATTGTTTCCAGCAGAACTATTAAAGAACCTACTATATTGAATAATAATCGAATTTGTGGAAGAAGCATGAACAGAACCTCCTGTTGATACAGCAGAGCTATTATTATAGGAGCAATTATTCAGTATTATATCATAAGAAGTATCCAGATTTACTGAACCACCTGAACTTTGCGACCTGCTGTTTTTGAAAGATAAACTGTTGATATTCAAAAAAACTTGTGGACTTGTATACCTTAATGACCCCCCTATAGGTCCCGATTTCGATTCGAATTCCAAGTCACTAATGGTGAGGTTAATTTTCTTCAAGACTTCAAGCCTTTTTTCCTCAGTTGAAAAAGGATGAAACAGGGATAGATTTATTGCTGATACATCACTTTCCCATGATGCTTCTGTATCCGCCTTACTGAAGATGATTATTAAAGCTAACATTTTATTTGAATCTTTCACATTTTATATCTTTCTCAAATATTCCTCTTGATTGAAAAATGGTGATTTTCTATACAAGATTTTTAATACAAAATTGAATACAACTGTGTAACAAATCCCCCATCCTTACAGTACCACATATGATGGAATAATTCTAAACAATGCAAACACCAATAGGTGAAACGCTTGGATATTTGAGAATTTTTATTAAAATACAAGTAATTCTCACAATGACTAAGAATTCTTTTTTTTTCATGTTTGTGAACAAGGGAAAAGATTATCACTTCAAGAGTAGCAGTAAAATAAAAACAAAGTCTCTATATGTTTTATAACATTGTTTGGGAAAGAATAAGTTTTCAAGAAAGACTCAAATTATTTTTTGATTTTAACACCATTGGAAAAAGACCTCACAATTCCATTTCTAGCAGCTGAAGTTTTTGTTTGCTTGACAAAAGTAATCGAAGGTTTTGATTTCATATTTGACTTTGTCCTCTTTTCATTCAAATCATGAATTCTAACATTGGCACTTTGTGATCTTTTTGGTCCTTTAACGCTTGGAGTTTTATTAATATCTATTATAAAACTCTTTAATACTGTATCATCAGATGCAACACTCTCGACTTCTGAAACAAATCGAAAATCGGTGTTTTGGTTACTATTCTGAAAACTTGATGTTGATATTATTTGGGTATTTTTAAGGGAAGCCGAAAAAACCAATATGTAATCTGAAACCCAATCTAGTTTCATTGATAATAGCTGCTCGATTAATTCTATAATTTGGTATTGTTTAGCATAATATTTGTTCCTGAGAGATGATGCACCAATAAAAGTAAAACATCTCCTCAAATAGTAATGCAAACATGAGCGAAGTGGTATATTTTCGGAAAAACGATGGATAATTGATACCACCAAACTAGAAGAAACCCTGCCCCATATTTTATCATTGACAGATATATCAAACAAAACCTGAAACAATGTCAAGGGATTTTCGAATAATGGATGGTTGATTATATTGAGTAAAACCCTAAATGTATTGGGGGATAAATGGTAAGAGAGTAGCTTTCGCAAAAATGAGTGAGTTATTAGAATTGAGAATTCATAATAAAACATGAAAGAATAGAATACCTGATAAAGTTGAGAGTTCTTTTCTGAAGCTTTTCCAACCATTTCAACCCATTTGAAATACTCACTAGGATCATAAAGTGGTTTAATGAAAGATAATAAAAACAATACATTTCTCATCATTGACAATGAAAGTTCAAGACATTCAAGGCAATTGACCAAGTGTACAATTTTTAAAATGATTTTTTCTGCAACATCAAGAATATTTGAAACAGATCGATGCCTTTCTCTAAATATAATAACAAGTAAATTGATAATCTTAGCAGAAATCACAGGCTGTGCTGATTCTATCAAATAGAAGACTCTATCAAATAATAGATCTACTATACCATTGATATTTAAAACCTGAATTGCATTATGGTTCTTATTCAACAGATTCCAATACACAGTGTCAATATAAAGCTCGCTTGATTCAATTGTTTCAGGAATATTCCATAAATAGAACCATGGATTTTTTCTATAAGATACAAAATCAAATAGAATAGAGAGTTTTTCAACAGAATTAAAAGCAATTTGTTCTCTATTGATGAATAAACTCCTGATAAACCCATTAAAATCAGATTTTATATTCTTTAAACCAAATTCAGGAATAATTTTGTTAAATAGTTGAGACAAATTCGTCCAAACCATCTCTTCTGCTAAGCTCTCATCCCAAATCAATACAAGAGGCCGAGAAATAAATGATAAACATAGTATTAAATTGTCAATCGATGGTATTTGTCCGTCATAACCTTTCCGAAAATCACGAACAATGGTTTTCCACCACTTAATATGGTCATCTTCCATAAAACTCTAGATTTTATGAAAATGTACGTTTAGAATATTCATGGAATTGGGTCATTTGGAGAGTTATAAAATCGGTGATTTAAAAGATATATGTGTTGACATGAATATTAGTACAAAAGGATGCAAGACAAAGCAATCATACATCGATAGTATTAAGAAACATAAGAATGATCAGGAGAACTCAATGAAGAGATCAAATAAAATTAATATTGATATGATAAAAATGTTACCAGCTTGTCCTAAACTAAGTATAACCCCAAAATTCTCGAAGAAAGTTGATAATGTTGCTCAAACAGTGTGGGCCAATCCTGTAAATCAAGTTTTTGGAGGCGAACCAGTGAAACCAGTTCCTATTCCTATTAAAGTCCCCAAAGAAGTATTCTTTACACCAAAAATATGCAAGAATAATGTCAGAATTGTCGAATCACCCATGGAAATCCAATCATCTCCATGTATAACAGAAAAACCAAAAATTGTTTTTCGAAAGAAAAAGAACAATAATTTGTCATTTATAGTATCAATAATGATTGTTTTAGCATTTTCAACACTAATTGCATTGTATTTAGGATTTAGCAATTGATTTTTTGTTGAAAAATGAAATCTGTATTTTAGATAATAACAAAGAGAGTAAATCAAATCATTTTCTTTCTCACCAGGTTTAATAACAGCAACAAAATATTTTTAATTATTTTTGTAATAAAAATGAATTCTAGAACGACATATTTAGCTCCAGGAGTCTTTAACATTATTTCTATTATGTTTTCGCTTTGTGTTACGACAGAGAGTGGTGGTGCAGTATTTGTAGATAATTACGGTATTAGCATGGAAATTGAGTCTTGTTCATTCCATGATTGTAAAGCAACAAGCTCAGATAGCAGAGGAGGAGCAATTGTAGCTATTAGTTCTACTATAGTTAGTCTCAAATACCTTTGTTTTGCACAGTGTTTTGGTACATGGGGTTCAAGCTATGTTTGTTGGATATCAAAGATAGATCATTTGATTGATATCTACTCAAGCGAAGTTGGAGGGGTTTCAAATCAACATGGACCGTGCCCTGCTTCCCAAATTTCTCTCGAATTCAAGAACAACAACTTATCCAGAACAAAATCCCTCATATATTGTGGTGGATTCTTTTTTTTAAGTGCCCCACATTCATCATTGTTTCTTTTCTCGCAAGTATGCGATAGTGATACTGCCAGCTTTATTTCTCTCTTCGTTTCGGCCCCATCAATAACATATCAATACTGGAATATGATCAATAATACCATCCTAACGGGGTCAATGAATGGTGGATGGGTGCAACTTCATGGCCAAAACACAAATGTTCTCTTGCAGAATATGATATTTATTCAAAATAATATGATAAACAAAATCCTCTCATGGCACGGATCTAGCGCAAGCTTAAGGCTCACAGATTGCATCATCTCAAATGATATTAATTCTCAGTTTTTCTCCAATTGTATAATGGATTCATGTGTTACACAAAACTCAATCACATACCATCAACTCTATATTTACCAAACTTTCCTGTGCAAAGGATCATATTATACATTATATTCCAGCTACATCAGAAAGGATATCTACTTTGCGCTTCTCTTTCTGCAAATTTAGCAAACCGGTTAAATGCAACCCTCCAACCTGTCTGAAGAGAACCAGGCTCTTCAATCCGAGAATAAAAACCTTAGAGAGCGTCTTCTTGAGCTATATTTACAAATAAACACTCTTTCCACGATATCACATGATTTTGCAATTCCAATTCCATCAAATGGGAAATCCGGGACAAATTCTCCAATTGCGTCGGATTACTCATTTATTCAAACGGAACACACCATTTTACAAACAGGGGCTGTTTATTCAGCAGCTGTTAGCCCAAGTGGGGACCAAGTAGCATTATCATCGATTAATGGGGCTGTAACAATACTTACTTCCAGTTTAAAACCTGTAATAACACTTAATGCGCACAATTTATCGTGCAGAGATGTTTTTTGGGGAGCATCATCATTAGTATCATGTGGTTTTGATAAAACTGTTAAAGTATGGGATGTTGAGAAGCAAAAGAGCCAAGATATTGGAACTGGAGGACTATGTCATTCAGTGTGCGGTCATAGTAATGATAGCAATTCTATTCTTTGCGCTACAGGAGAGTCTGTTCTGTGGATTGATAAACGTCGACAAACTCCTGTTAGAATTCCGCATGATTCTCCGATTACATCTGTTACAACATTCCGAGATCAGATTATTTATGGAGGATATGATGGATCAATATATGCTGTTGACAAGAGAGCCCTTCAAAATGGTTCAATTTGGAAAATTGGGCTAGAAGGCGGAGCTGTTTCTTCATTATCTCGAGTTCTTGTTGAAGGTCAATGTGTTGTCACAACATCCAAGAGTCAGCCTGTTTTGTTGGAGATTAATACTAAAGTTAATACATCACTATTAGCCTTTGAACCACCAATGAGGTTTGGATGCAGAGCTGATATCACAGAGAAGAATCTGATATTCGGTTCAGATTTTTCATCAGTATGTGGAGGTAGAATGGCTGCATTTTGCTCAGGATTATCAGAACCATTTTTATTTGAAGATGTAGGAGGATTTGACTATGGAGCAATATTCCTATCTGAAATAGCACAAAAGGTTCTAACATATAGTGAGGATGGTGTGATCGCTGTTTGGTCGATCAAACAAGCCTAATGTTAAGTATCAATCGATCTATATTAAACAATAACTCTATTTTTATTCCATTTCTTCAGCCAATTCCAGTCTCTTATTGATTCGATCCATTTCAATATCTTGAGTAATGATGGTATCGATCAAATTTCTAGACTGAGCCGAGTCTGCAAGATTAGTAAACAAAACTGCAATAGCTTTGAATACATTTGAAGAAAAATGAAAATCTTTCCAAACACTCTCTTTTGCAGCTAAAGTGAGTGATAAAACTTTAAGAACAGTATTACCATACTTGCCCATTATTTGTGAGAACTCTGTGCATACATGAGCAAGAGAGATATAAATATTGGCAGATTCCACTTCACCGCAGTTGGGTGGCAAGAATGAGAGCATTCTTATCATATACTTATCCAAATCAAATTGCTCCAATAATATGCAACGAAAGATCGAAAACAAAACGGAAACAGTGTATTGCATTGTAAGATGGTAATGTACTTGATTATCAAATTCAACAAAGAAAAACTCATCTATTTTTGTCAAAATATCTGGAATATATTTGGTACATAGCTCAGGTTCGCATTCGATTGCTATTCTAACTGCAAATATCGGATCTGGAGGATTAAAAAGATCACACAGACTCAGAGATGATATAAAAAATCTAACTAAAGACTTTTTCATCAATGATTGCAAATTCATGTGATATGAGCAGAAATATTCAGATAATACACCTACTGCTTCAGATGCTTCATATGGATTACCATTTTTCATTAGTCTTTGTGATTCATGCCAAAAATCTTCAGCAGGGAATAGAATTGGATGAAGCCTTGCAGCAGTTGAAAATAGACGATATATCTCAGTCCCTAAATCAATATCATAGTTCGTTTCATTTCCTTCGTAATCTTGGCATGCAAGTTCTCTTCTCATTCCCTGCATTGCATATTCTAATGCAAATTCAATTGCATTTGAAGAAATATTTACACCATTGAAAATAAGTTTTTCAAATGCAGAAAAAACTAAAGCAGTCCCTGAAATCGAAACATCTTCAATATCCCTAATTAAGTGCTTCAAAAATGATTCGATATCATCCGGAGTTAAAATATTAAGTGTGGTTGCTGCTTTCATAGCTGATGATCCAATTTCGGGAATTGGATCACATATTCTTTGTTCAATTAATGCTTTAAGATTGGAAATATATGGAGACACAAGAGAAGGAACCCTTTTTGCTACTTTGCACACAAAATCCATTGTTGATTGAATTGCTTGAATAATAACAGCATTGGCCGCTTCGGCGTTTTCATTATCATCCAGAGTGATTTGAGATTCTAAAATATGAGTAGAAGCCTCAATTGCACTGGATATATGATTCCAAATCATTTCATTGGGACATGCTGTTGCAATGCATAATGATTCCATTCCACTTTGTATAAGGTAGTAGTCATCCGATTTTGCACACTCAACAAATAAATCAAATAACTCAAGTGGATCTGGATAGTAAGATATCATATGAGACAATGCCAAAATGGCAGAAGATCTAATAGGAGCTTGTTCAGGTAGAGATAAATTTGTTAATGGAACAAGAAATGATATAATGGTTTCTGCATAAGGTGTAATGTGATCTTCTGATGCAACTATAAGCGATGAAAATGCATCAATTACGTCTGGCATTAGAGACTGGGGCAATAATTCAGTCATTTCAGCTAAGCATTCAAAAACAATATTTATATTTTGTGAATCTATACCCGCTGATTCCATTAATGATGCTAAAACAGATAGTGCTCTCTTAACAAGAGTCTCACTTTCTGATCTAATTGCACCTATTGTTTGTTCTAAAATCTGTTGGAAGGTACTTTCAAAAGCAGGATTCTTTCGTGACAGTAATTTATCAAGCAATTCAAAACCAGATTCTCTTATACAATCGATTTGATCTTCTGGTAAACACTTCAGAGCAAAAGATAGAATAAAGTTAACATTTTGAGCAATAATTTCGGGAGCCGTCTCTGTCATGGCACATATTGCTGAAGAAAATGTAATGATTTCGGCAGGTGTATTATCGCTTGCATTTTGTGTAATAAATTCATATATCTGGCTTCTATCACAAAACTCGGAAAGTGTTGAAATAGTCTCCATAATAAAGAAAATCGACTCTTGTTTGTCAAGATCATCATCAATGAAAGATTCAGCAGATAAATTCATTGCAACACGGATGAGTTGATCAGAAATCTCTTGCATTTCACTTGCAGCATTCTTAATAAGAGGATTAATTAAATCAAAAACCAAAGGACGAGATGCTATAGGTACTTTTGGATCAGAGGCTATACATATTAAATCAGATACAATGGATTGGGAGTCAACAAATGCATAATCTGACCCAAAAATATCAGCTAAATCCGAAGATATAATGGTTCCGATAGACCTATTGTTCATTAAGCACTTATGGAAATAGTGTATCAATGGATAAAGAATAGCAGTTAAATCTTCTCCATATTGAGGATATAATGAAAAAAACTTAGAAAGCACATGCGATGCTGATTCAACAACTTCTTCATTAGGATTTTGCACCACAAACAATAATGATGGAATAACTTGGGCGCATATAGAATCAAAATTATCATCAGATATATTAGGAATAATGACATCGAGAAGAGAAAACGCCATTTCGAGAGAATCGGCAGTTTTACCATCAAGAAGAGAAAGAGAAAAAGAAATGAGAGAGGGCCAGTTGCCTTTTTCTATATTTAAAATCGAATCAAATGAATAAACCAAATTCCGTCGAATCAAAATGGGAATACTGGGATCTAAAATTGAAATCAATCGATCTTTAATCGATTCCGAAGTGCCATCTTTACAAAAACTCTCCCAATTATTTTTGAGCATTAAATTTAAACCAATTGCACAAGCAAATTTGACCCGGTATTCAGCTGTGCTCTGCAAAATCTCAAGAGCAGCAAAAACACTTTCAGGATATTTATAAAAGTCCATAAGCTCTTTTGATGTGCTCTCTGGTGAAGGATTACTTTCATTATAGAAGTTTCGGTATAGATTTTGCAAGATTTCGACCATGGTTCTTTCTAGAGTAAACCACAACGATCATGTAAAATGTAAAGTATCGTAAAGCAAGTTATGATGGCAACAGATGACCAGAGTGGTGTTTCTATTGAACGGCTCATCGAAAAAGGGAATAGCTATTATGAAAGCACTCTAAAAATATCAGCGGATTTACTGAATTCTTTTGGTATGACTAAAGAGGCAAGAACCGTTACTCGCAAATTAGTTGTGTATAACCCTCAAAATGATATGATTGCTAAAGTTTCAAAGCCCCTATCTGATTCTTCGATAGCTTTGTGTAATTTAATTGGCCCATACATATCCAAGATTGATAAAAGGCCAGATGACATTCAAAGCTGGCTTGTACTATCTAAGGCATATCTCATGATGAATGATATGCCTAATGCATATACATCAGTGTCTCATGTGATAAGGATTAATAACTCTGTTCCAGATAGTATATTCTGGTATGTTGCTGGGATAGTATATCAGCATTATCGCTATTTCGATGAATCTCTTGAAGCATATAAACTATCAATGGATTTTGATCCTAATATGCCTTTTAAGTCAGATCTTCTGTTTAGAAAAGCTATTCTATTGAGAAATACCGAAAAATATGATGAGTCTATATCATTGCTTCATTCATTGATGAAGAATCCTCCTCAAAGTTTGAAAGAAGATGATATACAATTCCTAATTGCCTTTTCTTATCAGTTATCAGGGAAAAACGATTCAGCACAAAGATTATACCAAGATCTTTCAACCAAGAACCCGAATTCACTTCAACTTCTTCAGCAATTTTCTTGGTTTTTGTCATTACAAGGAGATAGGAATTCTTGGTCTCTTGCTGAAAGGCTTGTTCTTACAGCACCTCAAGAGTTCATCGACGATCCTGTACTTAAATTGGTTTTGGCCAGAATATCACTCAAGCTCCATGATACAAATACTGCCTACCAAAGATACAAAGACTGTTTGGGAACATGGAGCGATTCCCCACTCTTTTGGTGTGGTCTGGGCGTATTGTATCTGAAAAATGAGCAGTTTTCAGATGCTATTGTGGCTTTCCAAAGAGCCCTCTTCCTGAAAAATGATATAGTTGAAGCATGGCTTAACTTTGGTTTGATTTATCATAAACAGGGTGATTCAAAGAACGCTTTAAGAATATATGAAACAGCTTTGAATAATTGCACATCTACAACTCTCATCAATGAGAGAATCAATGCTATCAATAACAGTCGATCAGGAGCACCATCAAAACCATTTGATATTGTGGAAATTGATGGTTCTAAGCTTTTTACTCAAGTGGCAGAAAGAATTTCAATCGAATTTACTTCTTCAATTCCTCTTCTCCAGTCAAGCCATCTAGGTATAGGAGAAAATATCTCCTATTTGAACCAGGCTCTAGCTGTATTGTACATACCTTATACTTCAATATTTGAATAATTTGTCACTTTTAGTAAAAAAATGGCCGAAGATTTCGAAATTAATCTTGGAGCAGATTTTGAGAGGCAGTTAGTTTCCATTGATGAGGTTTCTGCTTATAAAATACCCGCTTTAAAGCAAGCAGATGGTTATCGTTCACAAAGTTGGGAAGGGAATCATCTTTGGATGGGAAGACTTCGTGTTTTAGCCAGTGGCAAGAACGCGAAAATTGTTCTAGATGATCCAAAGACAATGAATGTTTTTGCTGAGTGCCCTCTTGATCATCCTAATGCTGTTGAAAGGGTCATTGATTCATCAAGATATTTTGTTTTAAGAGTTGTAAATGGAACACGCCATGCTTTTATTGGCATTGGATTTAGGGACAGGAATCAATCTTTCAATTTCAATGTTTCTATTCAAGAATCCCAAAAAATCCGCAAAGACTTTGAAGAGCGCCAAAACCAACCCCAAGATGCTCCACCCCCAGAGATCAAATGCTCTGGTACTGATTATTCATTGGCTCCAGGACAAAAGATAACAATCAACATACCAACAACAGGAACGAGAAAGAAGAGGGATGTCGGAAACAGTGGTCTTAAACTCTAAATTCCACTTCAATTTTTTTATGATGAGTACATCACACGAAGAAGCGTTTCTTTCGTGGATTCAAATGCGTGGGAGACTGTAGGATTCTTTTGAAGCCACTGTTCAATCGAATAGAAAAATAGATCAATTTGATTCTTAGTGATAAGAGACTGATGTGGGAATTTTTTAACATAATAAACAAATGTATCCAGAATCACTGTGATCTCACTCTCTTTAACTTTGTATTTGGCAAGTTTGTCGCAAAATTTTTGGAAAATATTAGTTGGGTTATTGTTAGAAGTTTGGGATAATTCAATATTCAAAAGAAGAATCGAAGAAAAAAAGGAATCACATGAATTTGAAGTCGACATAAAATAATACATTCTGTCAAACAATACTGGAGAAAAAGGAAGGGATTGAGCGAATCTACATATAAAATTGAGTTTAAACCCATAAGTCATTATATACTTCAACCTATCATCATTATTCAACAAAGTGTTATAGATAAACTCACCAATTATTGACTGATCAATATTGGGGTCCTCATAAAGCTCAATAACTTGGTGAAGAATAATCAAACTAGAACCTGAATCTTGGAAATATGATTCCATCAAATCATACAATGAATTGAGAAGAATCTTTAAGATCCAAGAGTTTGTTAAAATATGTTTGGGAAACACTGCAAGCTGATGAGGATGATAATACCAGTTTTCTGCCCCAAAACACTTCAGAGTTAAAACAATAAATTTGAAAGAAAACAAGATTCTACAATACTCCCATTTTTGGAAAACATTTTCATCTATCATTTGAGGGTTATTCTTTATAATATCAAGAACAAATTCTTGAGATATATCTTTGGGCAAAAATGACAATGAAATCGATATTAATGAAGACTGGAGAAGAAAACTACTTACATGCTTCGTAATTTGTTTACAAAATACTGGAAACACATCATAATCAACACTAATAATATATATTAACCTAATAGGTATTGTCATTAAAAACTCATAAACTGATTCTGACTTAGGCAAACATAGAGTCAAATACAAAGCATTAACCGATCTTTCAGGATATTCTAAAATCGATTGAGTGGAAAAGAAATCAAATCTGTCTAATATCTTTAATACAACACCCAAACCATCGGTTGTGCGTGATAAACACATATTTACATAGGTTTCGATTGATTCAAATATCCTGGAATTTACATTATGAGCTAAGCTTAAAGATTTGGAATAATAGAAACTTATTATGTCATTTGTTGTTTTTTGAAGTAATACAGAAGCAATTAAAAGCCCTCTATAATCAGAAAACAGAGGTGATAAACTTTCAATGTTAATTCTGGATATAAATTCACTGGAAAAATAATTTTGCTTAAAAGAAAATAAAGGGCCAAGATACTTGTTAATCAAAGAATTCAAATAATACTTTCTATTGAACTCATTGCATTCTATAAATTCAAGCAATTCGATTGTATCTTCAGAATTTCTTTGAAATCTTCGTAACACAAGATCGTATTTTGTTGTGGGTAAATGATCAACTGTTGACAAAACTGATATTATGAGTTTTGTATTTTGTGATTTCATCAAATTATCAATATCAGCCTCTTCTATTTTTCCATCTTTTGCACAACATCTTGCCAACATAAGATAATACTGTTCATTGTCATCAAAAGAATACCTAACAAGATAATCTCTCAACCCATTGTACGATTCAAGGGGGATGTTAAGTAAAAACGCGGGAGCTTTTTTCTTGAGATAATAACATAACAGTGGACCATAAAGGCTCTTATTTGTAGAAATTTGGGGTAATAATATGGATCTTAAGGAAGGTACCAATGAAGCAAGTTTCATTGGTAATACATATAGTTCTGGATATGAACGACTATTTAAGAAGCAAGGAACAACAAATACTGGAAAACAAAAACACAAAGAAAGAATAGAAAATTCTCCAATATGGAACGCCGCTGAAACAAAAATGCTCAATGGGTATTCGTTTTTCAAAACCAAATACAAAATTGGTAACGCATCACTCATGAATTGCTTATATGTTTCTAAAAACAAATACTTTGGCATTTCTTTTCTGCTTAATAACTCAATATCATTCTTCAGCACAATAAATCTCTCTGAGTCAATCATATCATCAAATATTTGCGTTTTAGCCTCTATATTTACATTACGAGAGTTAAACAATGATGACATGCATTTTATACGAAATGAAGAACTCGGTTTTATTTCTTCAAGCAAATCCCGAAAAAGATGATTATTAATTAGTATGTATGGAAGAGCTATTTTAAAATCTATGTTTTTGGCAATTATTTCTTGCTTCGAATGCAGTTTTTCATATGAATCAGACAAAATTATGATACTATTAAAAGCATCTTTATCATTCATAAAAAAGAATTAAATCCATGTTTAGACCATCAGAGAGGGGTTATATTTCTCTTGATCATTCTTTAACAATAGGAATAATACTAAACCTCCGATAATAATCACAACTCCACCACTGATATAGTATATCAAACCATTATCTTTTTTGGAATCATCACCTGGTGGGTTTTCTGGTGGAGTATAAGGTATATATTGTATAAAGTCATACTCAGATGTTACATTATATATTGGTGATTGTATGCAGTCGCTCATCCCATGGGGATACCAATTATTCGTGTGCCAAAGATTGGCCAGAATGTAGGCTGGTATGTGGGGGATCCTGCTAGAATTATATTGATAGTCCCACAAAACAACCTCTGGTTGGTTATCTTCAAAAAGAGAGAATATAACTCTATTTGGTTTCCAATCGATTTTATAGTTATAGAATTTCTTGTGGGGTTCAAAATCTGGAATTGGAGCCACAGAAACAGGTGTCTGTTCTGATGGCTCAAGATTGGAGTATTGTTTGCAATCATTATACAAATTATGAGAAAAAATGCCTGTTTTCATATTAACAGCTCTTGACATATATGAACATTTATCTCCGGCATCATTATAATGTGTAAACACGGTAATATGGACTTCATGAGGTTTTGCGCACAAAAATTCGAAATCAATTTCACTGTTATCTGAAATACCAACACCAGAAAAATCGGTTCCATTATTGAAATATGTAAAAAGAGATGAAACCATTCCTGTTTTGTTTTGATTGGAACAATCAGCCATCCTCATTCTTGAAATTATTGTGCCATATAAAATTTTCTCGCAGCTTTCAATGCCAACGGCATTTGAAGGCCTACTTCCTCCTCCAGCAGGAAAAGATAACCTTGCAACATAGCCATCTTGAGCATTCTCTTGGTAATACTGAAAAAGGCATGAGTTTCTCTTATTATTAGCATTCAATCCTGTCTTATACATTGCTATAGGAATCTCTTTAAAAGATTCATAAAAAGATGTGTTTAGAATCTCAGATAAGAGAAGAAATAAGATCATTCAAAAAATGGTGTATTTTCTCTCAATTTGGTGTAGAAAAAAAAAACAATTTCCAACCATTTCTCGAGGAGAAACAACCATTATTTTAATAAATTATTTCGAAAAATCAAGCTCGACTTTGTTTGGGAAAATGGGTGAATTTTTTGGCATTGCTGGTATGATGGATGAGAAAACTCAACAATGTTGATTTTAAGAAGATTTGCAGATTCACAAAGCGGAATTTGAGTAACCCAATTATTATTAGTAAATATATCTGCCTCTGGGCTAACCAGATATTAATAAAAAAATTTGTGGACTTGTCCATCAGAATAGTGAAGAGGCATACTACTCTTCATTAAATCTTGAAATATCTAATCTTAGAGTGTGATTAAGGTTGTTGATTAATCAAAATATTTTTCAACCTCATGATGACCTTCAAATGAAGAATAATGAAGATGTGTATTATTGAAAAAAAAACCACAAAAATTTATCATCAGGGAGATAAGAAAGCACACAAAAAATCCAGGATTTAATCCTGAATTTTTTTTTGAATTAATAGAGGAATTCGGGAATAATTAGTTATTTCCGAATAACTGACATATTCCCGAATAAGTAATGAATTTCCGGATAACTCGAATTTCCGGACGGTTTGTATTCGGAATTAAATGAATTTCCGGATGATCCTGATTTTCGGAATAAAATTCTAATGTTTACAAGTACCTTTGAACCTTACATGATTTTTTCTGAAGGGTTATCAAAAATTGAATGAAGAAAAATTTGCAATTCCTTGTTCCAAATCGGTAGCTTATTCTCGAAGCATATTATTCAAATAAAAATTATTGGTTTATTAATATGTTCTTCTCTTGGTTCAATAATATTTGTTGCATTTTTCTTATCCAAATTTTGCATGAATCATACTTACCAAAACGAAAGAATTGGACCACGAAAAAATCATTTCTTCAAGCATTTTTTCAATTTTGAGAAGGATTTTTGACTTTTTGATAACCCTTCAGAAAAAATCATGTAAGGTTCAAAGGCACTTGTAAACATTAGAATTTTATTCCGAAAATCAGGATCATCCGGAAGAAGTGAGGGTATTGACGTCCTAGAGGGGCTCTCAATTATATCAGATTTTTAATAAATAATTTTCTAAAATACATTTTACTGAGATCATACCATGTACCCCCCCTCATGGAATTATTGGAACCGATACTTGGACGGTATACTTCCTCACGCAATTACCTTAACTTTGGTCCAAAGCACACACTCAACAAAACACAACAAGTCATTCACCAAAGTTTTCTCCACCAACAGCATGGCAACTGTATGTTGTCCTCCACGATTCACCTCGACATCTCCCCAAAGCTCATACCAACCAAAAAACAGAACCATAAATCATAAGCAACTGTTTACTCAACTACTATATACCATCTGACACATCAGGGTTATCGTCTTGGAGGCAAGTGTCAGATGATGATTTCATGTTTTCCAAAAAAAAATTCCCATGAAAACATCACCTGACACCTGACACCCCAAAGCGATAATCCCATTCAATAATTGAGAGAGTGTCATGGCAGGATCACCCACAGCACTCTCTCAGTGTAATGGTGCAGTAGCTGTGCCAAAAAATGATTTAAGGTATCAACACAAGCTACTGTTTCCGACTCAGCTCTTGATGTCGAAGATCGATTTCGATGAGAGGTTGCTGAGTGGGACCATTAGGAAAATGACTAACCGTTAACCGCCAACGGTTATGTAAAGCGGTTTACCAAGGGTGGTATCTTAGGGTGTGATTCTCTGAATGTCTATTTCTTTTATGGGAGTGAAATATGAGCACTAGAACAATAACAATGGTTACCTCATTAGGTCCTTGGGATCCTGAATGGAGCCATGCACATGGATACAATAAAGGATATCCAACTCGATCATATAGTCGCTATGGATGCACTGAACATCCAGACCTAATAAGACAAGAGATCAGATTCTTGGAGAAAAACTTCCCCAACTCACAAAGAATCTTCTATCTCAAGGGTATATTGAATGTCCTCAGGGATTTTGACATTAGTGATAAGAAGGTTCAAGACATTCTCAAATATAAGGAATGGCAAGTCTGGTGGTGGGAAGAACAGGAGTTCAAAAAGGTGAACGGTCTATTTGGAGCTGGAAAGGAAGAGCCCTCTTTTGATGAGTTAAAAGAGCGCTATGGTGATTATTTAGCCAAGTCAATAAGGTACATTCCCCGTGAGATGTACGTGGAATGGATAGAATCCAAAATACGACCTAGACTAAAATTTGTAAATCATTGATGTTTACTTACTCTTGGGAGGGTTAGGAGGTCCAACAAGGATTTTCTTCTTCGGGAGCTGTTTTTGTGGTAGTCTTTTGCCTCCAGTGTTTTTCCGCGCCGCCTCAGGCTCCTCTTCGTTATCATCTTCAGGTTTATTGAACTCTTCATCAGGGATAATAACACTCTCATAGGTTGGGTTCTCTTTGATGAACCTCATCAGTTGGGCAAACTTCTTTCCATTCCTTCTCCTGGTGAAGTCTTCTTCGGTTTTAGTTGGGTTGAATCTCACAAAGCCAAGGTGTTGTAGTGAATCAGCCCATTTAAGCCGCACCATTGGGTTGTTGTTTATGACTCGGTAGTCATAGATTTCCTCTACAACATAAGTGTCATTTGTAACTTGAAGATCAGGATTCTGGTTAAGTACTGTTTGTTCGAGCTTTGATAGAGGAACATTTGCTCTTGCATAGGCTCTGGCCATCTGCTTTCTTCGGCGGGGAGTCATATCTGGTTCCTCATCAGCGATTACTTGAAGGTTGTGGTGGTACTGGATGGTTCTACTGGTTGGAAGGGTGGTGTTCTTTTCAATAGGAGGGGAGGGTACTGGTGGAACAGCTTCAGGGGAGTATGAAAAGGACTCTTCGTTATCCATAAAAGTGCAACTTTTTGATAGTAAAAAAGTGGTTATGGTCGTCATTTTTTCCGATGGTGAGTATTATTGAGTTGTTCCTGCTCCGAGGATAAGCCTCCAGCAGAGGTACCGACTATTAGTTTGTTGCCTGATCAGGGGATTAGCCCCATCAGAGGTACCTTTATTGAGTTTTAGTATTAGATTATTTTATTGA
>Ga0074193_1000245_pt1 | contig 98874 bp, 95 predicted proteins | sample EPASupsiteHSE605_FD_64523 | JGI IMG/M metagenome (GOLD analysis project Ga0074193, IMG submission 64523) | Bioremediated contaminated groundwater from EPA Superfund site, New Mexico - Sample HSE6-05 | ecosystem: Environmental > Aquatic > Deep subsurface > Groundwater > Contaminated ... | reverse complement strand
TTAAAATTGACGACGGACTGGAAGGAAGGACCATCATTTCCGGTATTGCACAACACTATGCGCCGGAAGACCTGGTTGGAAAGCAGGTATGCTTCATTGCCAACCTGGCTCCCCGTAAATTGAAGGGCATCGTATCCGAAGGAATGATTCTTTCTGCCGAGAACAACGATGGTAAGCTGGTTGTGGTTATGCCCGAAAAGCCAGTAAAGAACGGCAGCGAAGTTAAATAAGCGTTACTTAAGTATCTTAGAATATATACTATAAACCGGGTGGTTGAACGTTCTTTCGTTTAACCACCCGGTTGTTTTTAATGGCAGCGCAATAAATATTTCTTCTTTCCAATAACTGTTTTCACAAAAAAGCTTTCAGGTATTCTTCAGTTTTCCTTGTTTTTGTCATTAAGTGGTTAGGATATACAATACGCTTCTGCCTTTTCCAAGTCTTTCAACCTTACCGGCTTCAACAAGTAATGTCAAATCCGCCAGTGCTACATGACGGTTGGTCTGGTTAATGCCCATACAGTAGGAGGTGGTTAAAGTACGGTTTTCCCTGAAATAAGACAGAATCCGGTTTTGACGTTGCTCCGGAGTAAACAACTCCTTCTTTACCGGCGTTGCCTTTTCCAGCTTCATCGTTTTCAACCTCCTCTTCAACATGGTTGAACACCTGAAGTTTACATTTTTGAATTTGATTGATTTTGCCCGGATCTGGCTCTCGCTGGTAACGTTTGGCGGACACGAAAGCGATACTGAAAAGTATCCGATGCCATCCAGTTCCACATTGCTCCCACCGTCCAGGTGCCTGCCCAGCAAAAGCGAAAACGATTCCAACATACCCTTGATATCCCCCGGACTGAATGAGCTCATCGTGGATATTTCCTCGCACAACTGATTAATCTTTACCGTTTCTTGCGGAACAATTCGTGCATGCAGACTACTTTCCCCCTCTTTTTGCGATGCAGGCGGACTCTTTACCAACTTATACTTAGCGCTCATTCTACTCTCTTTTATTAAAAGGATACTACTATTTATTACCAAATAAGCGAACAAATAATCATTCTTCAGTTGTTAAACTATCATTCAACAGCTGTATAACGATCATTCAGTAGCTACTGAATGATCGTTACACAGCTGTTGAATGAATACTTATTCGTACACAAAGATACTAAATACTATATAGAACGAGCTAATAGTTGGGATATTAATCATTAATCCCGAATGATATACCTGATTTAAAGTTTAACGAAATCTTCTTTAACTTTGGTAATAGTCTCATTCGCAAAATTGTAAAGAGTTACAAGGGTTTGCGAATCAGTATCGTTATTTTGAGGTGCTATAATAACGAAGTCCATTGTTGTTCCAATTTTATTATGATCAATCCATGTTCCTGAATTTGCATAGATAGATTTTTTACCATTGTGATTAATGGATGATTCGATTTTTGCGACGTGAGTATGCCCGAATACAACAATCCGTTTATCTGAGTTAGGATTCAAAAAATATTGTGCAACAGCCTGATTGTCTGTCTCGGTACTGACAGCCGCATTTTTAATAGCCTGCTCGGCAGGTATATATGCTAAGACATTGTTGTATGCCTGTCGTTCCGTCCATTTATCTTGGATCCCTTTGAAAAGCTTCACATCAATGTTTCCGCCTTCCGATGCCTGGTACGGTAACAAATCATTTACCGAATAAGTCTTGGTAAATCCATCAACGTTTGTTATAATCATTTTCTCGTCAAATTTGTTTTCAATTGGAAATGCTTTTAATGTCCATTCCCAATCCTTCCAATACCAATACATTAAGCTTTGGCTTACACTTCCCAAAACATTTTGAGTGACAATTGGTAACACATCTCCCATGATAGTGCATTTTTGTGCGACATGAAGTGCTGCTATTCGGGTAAAGAAGTAACCCGGAGGCATAATGGTTCCGGGAGCGATATCTTGGTTAGAATATGGATCGGGAGCACAAAAGAAATTGTACCGGTGTCCGTGCTCAATGGCTATTTGAGAATAGCCGGCAGGAGAATAGGTGCCTAAGCCAAGATGTTCATCGCGAGCCTGCTGGATACCCGGAAGTACAGCATCTATATTCGCTGAAGTAATAGTCAGGTCATGATTTCCAGGTACGTAAGTAACCTTAATCTTGCCGTCTTTAATAATTTGATTAAACGCATTTATCACTCCTTGATTGGCTGTTGCAATGCGCTGAACGAAATCTTTTTGATCTTTTCCTTTGTATGTGTCTATTGTCGCAGGCACGAACCATTCGTCTAACAAATCGCCTGCAATAACGAGTTCTTTTACCCCCGAAGATTCTCTAATTTCGCTAAGCAGTTTTACAAGCGATTCTATATTGTTATTAATCTCTGCATAAGCCAAATCGGCACCTAAATGCAAATCGCTGATGACTACAATCTTGTTTCGGCCGTTTCCAATATTATCTAGCGGACCAGTGCCAAATTCTTTTTTCTCTTTTTCGCAGGATGAAAACATAGCAATGAGCAACAAGGACAATAGCAGATAACTTGTTTTTCCGACTTGTCTGATTTTAGGTAATAAGAAAGTTTTGATTTGCATAGTTGTGTTGTCTTATAGGTGGTTTATTCGTTTGGTTTCAAAGGGGGTAGAGTTTTTCATTTCTTGAATTGTTAATTAAAAACTCAAAGATACAATAATTTATTAATCTATGTCACAATATTTACTTGCTAATTTTTTCTACTCCACAAATCGGGCATATAGATTAATCTTAAAAGGTTACCACCTTATCTGCCCATTGAACCATTTCCACGCAATCAATCATGGTGGACATAGGGCATGCCTCGGTACTTTCAAGTTGTCTCGACTTCAGGCAGGTGCCACAGGCAAGAATATGTCCGTTTACTTCAACGAACTTATTTAGCTGTTCGTTCACATTGTACTTTCCCTCAATGATGCTTTCGCATTCAACTGCTTCGCCCATTAAAAATACTTTCACTTCATTGCCCTGCTTTTGAGCTGTTACAGCAAATCGGAATGCGTTCCAAGCCTTTTCGGCTTCTTTTGTTTCCAGAATAATCCCTAGTTTCATATTTTATCTATTTGTATCGTTATAAACAAGGAAACGCTGTACATGCCGTTTTATTTATTCTGAAGGAATCATTTTATCTGTCTTTTTTTGTAAGAAGTACGCATAGGGAGTATGTTCTTGTTCCTGAGACGATAAATTTTCCTGAAAATCTAGGATATAATTCTCTTGAAATAACTTTATATATTTTTGTTTTTTTGATCCATTTAGGTAAAATCCCGTAATTACTTGAAAGACTCCCATCAATGGATTGGGTAAGTTTTCCTTTTTCATCAAAAATGTGATCCGCAGCTAGTTGTACGCAAAAATCGGAGTTGTAGAGAAGTTTTGTATGGGTTTTATAATATTGGGTGAAGTCAGTGAAAGAACAATTCAGGCCTAAGCTTTTGGCCATATAATGTATAGAATCTTCGCTGAACCACCAGCAATGTACAGGAGGTAAATCTGTATTCCAGACAGCTTTATCTGGAAAAAAGGATTTATTAGGAGTAGTCATTATGATTGTGCCTGTATCTTTTAGCAATAATAACAGTGAAGATACAAATTCCATGGGGTTTTCCACATGCTCAATTACTTCGGTTAATATTACAATATCGAAACTTCCTTTGTTGGTTTTTACATATTCGAATAAATCAGCACAAATGTAATAATCTCCTAAAGTATTTTTTGCTTTCAGTACAGCCTCTTGCGAAATATCCAGTCCAAAAGCAGAATGGAACCCGCTTTTTTGGAGTGAATAGGTTAAATAGCCCAATCCGCATCCAATCTCTATTATTTTAGCATCGGTCGGAATTTTTAATTTATTCTTTAAAGCATCTTTTATACCCCAATATACTGGATCAGCATTAGCCAGATATTCTAGTGGAAATTCTTGCTTCAAAACTTCTTTTTGGTATTCCCAATACCTGTCATATCCAGGAACTTTACATCCCTCCTTGTATATCATCTGGTAAATATCATTAGTATCCACCCGCGGAATGGAATAGGAAGTATTACAAAATGGACAATGATAAATACTAAACAGATCAGGTGATTTATATCCTTTGTATTTAGTTGTTAATAATTTTACGTCTTTTCCCTCACAGAGAAGGCAGTTGTTGTTTGTTTTCAATTTTTCTTATTTTCTCGGTTGTATGTTCAAAATAGACACCCATGGGGATGTCTAGTCAAATAAGTCCGCTAACAACCTTATAGTCTTTGTATTCCTATTAGTTGTGTAGTTCGCAAAAATAAAAATTAATTTCGAACTTTCGGCTATGCATCTTTGTCTTTCTCGGCTGAAGACAGAATGAAATTTTTTGCTTTGCATAATAAATCAGGTATTTTCGTGTTTTTATGAATGTTACACACGATTTATCAGATGGGAAAAACAGAAAACAAACTTCCGGAAAAGATTCAAATGGTGGATTTGCAACGGCAGTATCATCGATTCAAAGAAGAAATTGATGAGGCGTTGCTGGGCACTGTAGAGCAGGGTGTGTTCATTAATGGTCCGCGTGTGAATGAATTCGCACGGAAGCTGGCCGATTATCTGGATGTTAATTATCTGATTCCTTGCGGAAATGGTACGGATGCATTGCAAATTGCCCTGATGGCTCTTGAATTAAAGCAAGGCGACGAAGTGATTGTGCCTGCTTTTACTTATGTGGCTGCTGCCGAGGTTATAGCATTACTCGGACTTACACCTGTTTGGGCAGATGTGGATCCGGATACTTTTACTGTTACTTCTGCTACGATAGAACAGGCTTTTTCATCGAGGACCAGGGCTATTGTGGCAGTTCATCTGTTTGGTCAGTGCTGCGATATGGCTCCTATATTGTCTTTTGCAGCAGAACACTCTCTTTTTGTAATTGAAGATAATGCCCAGTCAATGGGAGCTGTTTATACTTTTCCCGAAGGTTTCACCCGAATGGCGGGAACAATGGGTGTCATTGGCACTACTTCCTTTTTCCCATCTAAACCATTGGCTTGTTATGGCGACGGAGGTGCAATGTTTACCCGAAATCAAAGGATTGCGGCTGATCTTAGCATGATCGCTAACCATGGACAGCAAGCGAAATATCACCATCAGCGAATCGGTTGTAACTCCCGGTTGGACACTATTCAGGCGGCTGTGCTGGAGGTGAAACTGGCGCATCTGGGCGAATTTACAAGTGCAAGGCAGGAAGTGGCCAGACGATATGATGAAGCTTTTCAGCTCTGTCAGCAAATAAAAAAACCTGTTCGAGCAGCTTATTCTACCCATGTTTATCATCAGTATACCTTGCAGGTTGCCAACGGCAAACGAGATGCATTGCAGCAGTTCCTTAAGGAGAGGGGTGTTCCGTCGATGGTTTACTATCCGTTGCCGTTACATCAACAGGAGGCTTTCCGGTCAATTGCCCGTCATGGCAGTTCGCTTGAGGTTTCGGCCCATCTTTGCCGAAGCGTTCTGTCGTTGCCAATACATACAGAGATGAAAGAACAAGAGGTGCAATACATAATACAGCAGGTGCTTGCTTTTTTTGAATTATAAAAAGTTCCGGAAAGAAAAGCAATTTATCATGAAAACGACGAGATGACTATGGAACAGAATAAGAAAATACGTTTTGCCGTTGTAGGTTGCGGCCATATTGGGAAACGTCATATAGAGATGATACGAAGAGACGGAGGAGCCGAATTGGTTGCCGTTTGCGATGTTTTAACCCCTGATGAATTGAGCCTTCCAGCAGATGGAGTGTCTTTTATTAAGGTTGAACAGGGAATACCCTGCAATGAAGATCGGACCGGTACATTGGAAACTGCCTTGTTTTATCCTGATTTGTCATCTTTGTTGGCAGCGGGACTTGATATAGACGTTGTTTCAATCTGTACCCCCAATGGTTTACACGCCGGAATGGCTATTAAGGCAATCGAAGCGGGTTATCATGTGGTGATAGAAAAACCGCTGGCGTTAACTGTTACAGAGGCGGAGCGGGTTGTTTATACAGCTCTTAAATACCGTAAACAGGTGTTTTGTGTGATGCAGAACCGCTATTCGCCCCCTTCTGTATGGATTAAAGAATTGGTCGATTCCCGTAAACTTGGGTCACTGTATATGGTTCAGCTAAATTGTTACTGGAACCGCGATGCGAGGTATTATAAGTCAGGCGGATGGCATGGAACGGTCGATCTGGATGGCGGAATTTTGTTTACACAGTTTTCTCACTTTATTGATATCATGTACTGGTTATTTGGCGATATCACGAATATTCAGGCACGTTTTCAAGATTTCAATCATAAAGAAGTGACTTCTTTTGAAGACTCAGGCTTCGTGAGTTTCGACTTTGTTAATGGGGGTATGGGTACCATTAACTATTCCACATCTGTATGGGATAAAAACATGGAAAGCAGTATCCTGATTGTGGCAGAAAACGGGAGTGTAAAGATAGGCGGTCAGTATATGAACGAAGTAGAATACTGTCATATTAAGGACTATCAGTTGCCGGAACTGGCTCCAACCAATCCGGGAAACGATTACGGGGCTTATAAAGGTTCCGCTCAAAATCATAATTATGTAATTCAAAATGTAATCCGGGTACTATCAGGGAAAGAATGTATCACAACCAACGTCCTCGAAGGGTTAAAAGTTGTGGATATTATTCAGCGTATTTACGCGTTAAAGAGTAAAAAGGAATAACTATTCTCCCAATTTACTATCTTTGTCCCCTGCTGGTTGCTTTCGGGGACGGGAGTGACGAGCCTGTGGTGTATCCGGACAGCAAATATCGAAAAAGATGGAAATAGCAATTATCGGTCTCGGTTATGTAGGTTTGCCTCTTGCGGTTGCTTTTGCAAAAAAGTTCCGGGTAACAGGTTTTGATATAGATAAGGCACGTGTAAATGCGTTGCAACAGGGTGTTGATAACACGCTTGAAACAAATGAGAATGAACTGATTGGGGTGTTGAAAAGTACTGTTGATAACCCAACAGGCCTTGTAATAAGCAGCAACCCCGAATCTATCCGTTCGTGCGCTGTTTATATAGTTACAGTCCCAACACCTATCACCCGGTTTAAGTCGCCCGATTTGTCTCCTTTGCTAAGTGCCACGGCTATGATCGGAGGGGTATTGAAAAAAGGCGATGTGGTTGTTTACGAGTCTACAGTGTATCCCGGTTGTACGGAAGAGGACTGTGTCCCGGTGCTGGAGCAGGTGTCTGGTTTAAAATATAACATAGATTTCTTTTGTGGTTATTCGCCCGAGCGCATTAATCCCGGAGATAAAAAGAACCGTCTTGAAACCATTAAGAAGGTTGTTTCAGGATCGACGGAAAAAGTGGCGGATGAGTTGGTTGCTCTTTATGGATCCATTATTGAGGCCGGGGTGTTTAAAACATCTTCTATCAAGGTTGCCGAAGCCAGTAAAGCGATTGAAAACGCGCAAAGAGACGTGAACATCTCCTTTGTAAATGAATTGGCTTTGATTTTTGACCGGATGAATATTGATACCCAGGAGGTCCTGGAGGCAGCTTCAACAAAATGGAATTTTCTTAACTTCCGGCCCGGGTTGGTGGGTGGTCACTGCATTGGTGTCGATCCATACTACCTGTTGCATAAAGCCCAGTGTTTGGGTTACCATCCACAGGTGATTCTTTCCGGAAGAAATGTGAATGACAGCATGGGGCATTTTGTTGCTTCCAAGGTGGTTAAACTGATGAGTAAGCATGGAATCTGCATTGGTGAAAGCAAGGCATTGATTCTTGGCTTTACATTTAAGGAAAACTGTCCTGATACGCGCAATACACGGATTATAGATATCTATGATGAGTTAAAGGATTTTGGTGTCTCGGTTGATGTATATGACCCATGTGCCCTGCGCGATAAAGCAGAGCAGGAGTACGGTATTTCCATGCTACCCGATTTACCTGACCTCACGGTTTACGATGCTATTATTTTGGCAGTAGGTCATGATGCATTTAAAACAATTGATTTTAGTTTTGTAAAAAATCAATCTACCGTTCTTTTTGATGTGAAAGGGATATTACCTAAGGATCTGTCGCACGGTAGGTTATAAGATATTATATGGGTAAATCTTTAAAGGAACGCACGGCTCACGGAATTTTCTGGGGAGGGTTTAATACCTTTACCCAGCAACTTGTTCAACTGGGTTTTGGTATAATTATGGCCCGGATCCTTACGCCCGGAGATTATGGACTGATTGGAATGATTACGGTCTTTACAATGATTGCCAATACACTTCAGGAAAGCGGGTTTTCTTCTACATTGATTAAAATGCCGGCTCCGACAAAAGAGGACTATTCTTCTGTTTTCTGGTTTAATGTTCTTATCAGTATTGTAATTTATCTCATCCTTTTCGTTTCGGCTCCTTTTATCGCCAACTTTTTTGAGAAACCTATATTGACATCTTATTCGCGGGTAGTCTTTCTGGCTTTTGTGTTTAATGCGTTGGGTATTATACAGAATGCCATTCTTACGAAACGAATCGCCCAGAAGGAATTGGCGATGGTTAATTTGGGTTCCATCTTGCTGTCCTGTATATTAGGACTTATTTTTGCCTTGTTGAATTATGCCCACTGGGCCATTGCCATCCAGGCAGTATCGCTCTCTTTTTTCAGGACAATATTGCTTTGGACAATGAGTAGCTGGCGACCGGTTTCATCTCTTTGTTTGCCAGCGCTAAAAAAAATGTTTCCTTTTAGCGTGAAACTATTGTTTTCGGGAATTATTACCCAACTTGCAGGAGGTGCTTATTCGTTTGTTTTAGGTAAATATTACGATGCAGATCAGGTTGGTTACTATACGCAGGCGAATAAATGGTATACTATTCCTTATTCGATTGTTTACGGGATCATAAATACATTAGCCCTTCCCGTTCTTTCGGAAGTTAGCGATGAAAAAGACAGGCAAAGGGCCGTTTTTCGTAAGATGATGCGTTTCACCGCTTTTATCTCTTTCCCAATGATTTTAGGCTTGGCGTTTATCGCCAATGAGTTTATTCTTGTTCTGGTAACTGATAAATGGCTCGGAGCGGTTGCTATTTTGCAGATTCTTTGCATTTGGGGAGCATTTACTCCAATTTATAGTTTGTATGCCAACGTAATGATTTCGAGAGGATATCCCGGAGTTAATCTGGCTTTTAGTCTGGTAAACGGCATTTTCCAAATTGTAACCATCATAGCTACGGTTCACCTTGGAGTGGTGCCACTATTACTTTTTGCTACTGGTATTAACCTGTTAACGCTTGTGGCTTATCAGATTGTCTCATGGAAACTGTTAAGATTTGGCTTGACAGATTTTTACAGGGATGTGACTCCTTTTGTGGCTATTACAATGGCTGTTTTCTTTGTAGTATCTCTGCTGCTGAAGCCGGTAGATAATATATATATTTTGCTTGTCCTTAAAATAGTTCTTTCTGCATTTCTCTATGTGGCTGCCCTGAAGCTGTTGCGGGTGGTTATATTGGAAGAGGTGGTCATGTATTTTACCACGAAGTTTTTAACCCGACGTAAAAATTAAGTTCTATGCAGGTCAAGGTTTCTGTTATCATTGTGAATTACAATACGTACAATTACCTGGAGGGTTGTCTGCGAAGTATCTATGAAAAGACCCACCGGGTTTCTTTCGAGGTACTTGTGATTGACAATGCGTCCTCGGATAACTCTGTTCAGATGGTTAAAAGTGAGTTTCCGTTTGTAAAAATTGTGGAATCAGACACGAACCTGGGATTTGGTGCGGCGAACAACCGAGCCTTTGATGAAGCCCGGGGTAAATATATTTTCTTTTTAAATCCTGATACCGTTTTGATGAATGACGCGGTATCGTGTCTGGCGGATTACCTGGAATCACATCCCGAAGTCGCTCTTTGCGGAGGGAACCTCTACATGGCAGACCACTCGCCCAATGGATCTTATAGCTTGTCGGTTCATTCGCGGATCCGCGAAATATGTATAGCTTTGAATGTGCCTTATCCGCTACAACAAGAGCGTTTTAATACAGGCGACAGTAAGAAAGTCGGGACCATAAGTGGGGCCGATATGATGATAAAGCGGACCGTATTTGAGCGGGTGGATCGTTTTGACACGCGTTTCTTTATGTACTATGAGGAGCCCGATCTTTGCAGCCGGATTCATACTGCCGGCTTCGAGATCCATTCGGTTCCTGAAGCAAAGATTATTCATTTCGAGGGAGCGGCCAGCAAACTGCACGTGGTTTTCGACAAACCATCTAAATTTATATTTATTGACAGTCAGCTTACGTATGCCCGGTTGTATATGAAAGAAACCTGGATTCTTTTACTGGGAATTCATTTTTGCAAAGGGCTACTAGGGTACTTGCTCTACACCTTGAAAAAGAATGACCGGCGCAAAACCTATTGGCTGAACTATTTGAAGACTGTCTGCTACGGCAAGGCAGTGGATACTCAAACTACCTAAACAACGCAACAGATACCCTGTGGAAAAACGGACACTCACATTACTTATTGCAGATTTGCAGGAGATAGGATTGGGCAAAGATGTCTTTCTGGTTCCCTACTATATAGGAAAGATGTATCATCTGAACGTTTCCATTGTGTTTCCTAAAAGCCCGGCCAATAGTCAACTTCCCCCCGAATACCGCGGAGTGAAGCTGAAACCGCTCCGGTTTAAAAGCAACAATGCCTTCTTTTCGTTTCGGGGAGAATGGGGTTTTTTCCCTTTTATGTTACGGCATGCCCGGGAAATGGATGTGTTGATGCGGTTTCATTTTTCTTATCAGACTTTTTTGCTCGCTCTTTTATACAAGCTCCTTAATCGTAAATCCATGTTCTATCTTAAGAGTGATGGGTATGGGTTGTTTACATCGCTGTTCAGGAAGGAGTCGTCCTTATTTATGCGGATAAAGAATATGGGCATCCGAAAGATCATGCATGCCACCTGCCGGCTGGCCGATATAATCTCGGTGGAGACGCCCGAAGTGTATAACTACTTACGCAACGAACTGCCCGCCAGGGACAGTAAGAAGCTGGTGCTGATGCTTAATGGGTTCGATGAAGAGTTGCGGGTTCGACTGCAAATTCAGAAAAGGACCTTTATGGAAAAAGAAAATCTCATTCTGGCGGTCGGCCGGATTGGGGCTCCTGATAAAAATAATGAACAGCTGCTGTCGGCTCTGGAGTCGGTGGATTTGAAAGACTGGCGGGTCGTTTTTGTCGGCCCCGTGGAAACCAGCGCGTGTGATTTTCAGCAAAAGATTGATCGCTTTTACGCACACAACCCGCACCTCAAAGAGAAGGTCATCTTTACAGGAGCTGTGTACAATAAGAAGGAGTTGTGGGAATGGTATAACCGGGCCCGTGTGTTTGTTCACACCTCCCCCAAAGAGTCCTATGGCATTGTGTTGAACGAAGCTTTTTATTTCGATAACTTTATTTTGTCCACCGACGTGGGCATAGCGGGGTACCTGATCGATTTTGGGTATGGCCAAGGGATTAAGCATAATGATGCCAGCGAACTGGCAACCTGCCTACAGGAGATTATCGACGGCAAAATAGCACTGGAGAAAAAATTGCAGAGCCGGACCGCAGGCAGTGAGCAGCTGACGTGGGAAAATGAAATTGCCAAGTTGGGAGAGTTGGACTCCCGAAACAGAAAAGAATAAAAGTCACTTTCTATGATTCAAATAGCAGTATTACTTACTTGTTACAACAGACGACAGAAAACGGAGACTTGTTTGCATAGTTTCTTCACGGCTATCAGAGATGTCCGGGGGTATTCTTTTACTGTTTTTCTGACAGACGACGGGTCGACCGATGGAACGTCCGACAGTATAAAACGTCTTTTTCCGCACGTGCAGGTTATTGCCGGTCAGGGTAATCTTTTCTGGGCTGGAGGGATGAGGTTGGCCTGGAATAAAGCCCTGCATTCGGGTCTTTCATTTGATGCATATCTCCTGATCAACGATGATGTGGAATTTTTGCCTTTTTTTTGGGAATCCATCCTTTCCACGCAAACCTATGCTTTGAAAACGTATGCAAAAGAAGGTATTTATGTTTCTTCCACGAAGGACAAGGAGACTGGCACATTAACCTATGGAGGTCACGGGTTACAAAACCATATTTTCCGGCACCGGACCTTTCCCGTTGAGCCTTGTACACAACCGAAGAAATGTAGGTTGGCCAATGCAAATATCCTGTTTGTGCCCCGTACGGTGGCCGATCAACTGGGCGTGTTGGATGCCCGCTTTACCCATTCGCTGGCGGACTTCGATTATACGCTTACAGCTTCGCAACGAGGAATTCCCGTCTTGGTTACACCTGGTTTCGGTGGGTATTGCGCTAACGACCATCCTGAAGATGTTTTGTCGGCTTCCCTTTCCAGGGCCCAACGGATACAAAACCTATACAGTCATAAGGGCCTTGTGCTGAATGAGTACCTGTATTATTTACGGAAACACTTTTGTTTTAAAGCGCCTTATGCATTTATCGTATTATGGGCAAAAGCCCTTTTTCGCAATTGTTAATAAATAAAAGAGATGTACAATACACCGATATTGTTTTTAATATTCAGTCGTCCTGATACAACCGAACGGGTGTTTCAGCGGATTCGGGCGATTAAGCCGTCGCGGCTTTACGTTGCAGCGGATGCTCCCCGTGAGAATCGTCCCGATGAGGCGAAGCGTTGTGCCGAAACCCGGTCTATTATTGAGCGTATTGACTGGGATTGTGAGCTGAAGACATTGTATCGCGATAAGAACCTGGGTTGTAAAATGGCTGTTTCAAGTGCTATTTCCTGGTTCTTTGAACAGGAAGAATATGGCGTTATACTTGAGGACGATTGCTTGCCCGATCTTTCTTTTTTTTCGTACTGCGAAGAATTGCTGTTGCGTTACAAAGACGATGACCGGATCGGACATATCAGCGGAAACTGTTTTCTTCCTCAATATATACCCCAAGGACAGAGTTACGACTTTTGTTCCATTTCTCACATCTGGGGATGGGCTTCCTGGCGACGGGTTTGGAAAAATTACGATGTAAACTTCCCTTTTTGGTGCGAATGCAAAAAGAATCCGGCCTTACTGAAGTCCTTATTCACGAATTTGAGAGAGGAAATTTATTTCTCTTCCTTTATTTCTGACGCGTTGGAAGGTAGTAATGGTATTCATACATGGGATGTTCAATATTTATATATGTTGCGGTCTCAGAGTCAGTTATCTATTTGCCCGGCGGTTAATCTGGTTACCAATATCGGATTAAATTCGGTTGGAGCTACCCATACGTCCCGAAAGAATAAAAAGTTATTTGTATCTTCGCAAGCAGCGATATTTCCGCTGGTTCATCCTACGTATGTGATGAGCAATGCTGAAATGGATAAAATGACAGTTAAACGCAGCTTTTTCTCCTATAAGCGTCTGTTGCGGTATTTGATTAACAAGCTAAGATGAACAACGGTATCTGAAATATGAAAATACTATATGACCATCAGATGTTTTCGATGCAGAAGTATGGCGGTGTAACCCGTTATTTCTGTGATTTGATGAATAATCTGCCTTCATGGGTGGAGAGTGAGCTTGGTGTGGAGTATTCCGAGAACCAATACTTGAGGGAATCGGGGAACATCAAGCTGAAAGATCTTTCGCTTACATCCAACTTTCGTGTTAACCGCCGGGTCTATTCTTTCCTTAACTCGCGGATTTCGACAAGAGCTCTGAAGGCGAATCAGTTTGACGTATTTCATCCTACTTACTACTCTCCTTACTTTTTGAACAATCTTTCACGTCCGTTTGTGTTGACGGTACACGATATGATTCACGAAAAATTTAAGGAATTGTTCCCATTCTACGATACAAATGCGGCTAATAAGAAAGAGCTGGTAAAGAAGGCATCACATATCATAGCCGTAAGTCAGCATACAAAGAACGATCTGATTGACTTGCTGGATGTGGACGAATCCCGAATAACAGTTGTACAACACGGATACAAACAACGGGTAGAAGCTTCGCCACAACTATACACCCGCTATATCCTTTTTGTAGGCGAGCGGAAAAATTATAAGAATTTCACTCGTTTTGCGGAAGCCATCACGCCTTTACTTAAAGAAGATTCTTCTCTTAAACTGGTTTGTACTGGTAACGCTTTTAATGGCATGGAGTTGAATCACCTGGCTTCGCTACAGATCCAGTCGCAGGTCATACATCATGCTGCTACCGATAGCGAATTGGCATCTTTGTACAAATATGCCTTGGTGTTTGTTTTTCCTTCTTTGTATGAAGGATTTGGTATTCCTATCCTGGAAGCTTTTGCCAATGAATGTCCGGTTTGTTTGAGCAGTGCAAGTTGTTTCCCGGAAATAGCCCGTCAGGGAGCTCTCTATTTCGATCCGCTGGATAAGGAATCTATACAGGAAACAGTCCGGCAGGTTATTACAGACCAGTCTCTTGCCAGTAAGCTGGTTGAAGAAGGGCGCAGCCGTCTGACGGCTTTCTCATTAGATAATATGGTGAATAAAACGTGTAATGTATATAGATCCGTTCTGTGATGCAACCCCTTTTTTCAATTATAACAGTAACATATAACGCGGAAAAGTGGATTGAGCGCACCCTGCTGAGTGTACTTAGTCAGACTTATCCGAACATAGAATATATAGTAATAGACGGAGCTTCCAAAGATGGCACCATGGAGATTGCCGAACGTTATGCTTCCGGCATTACCTGTCTGAAAAGTGAACCCGACAAAGGGATCTATGATGCCATGAATAAAGGTATTCAGCAGGCAACGGGCGACTATATCTGGTTTCTCAATGCGGGAGATACCTTGCACAATGCAGATACAGTGTACCGTATAGTGCAACGAATAGAAAAGAGAGGAATTTTGCCGGACGTTATCTATGGAGAAACTTCCATTGTGGATGCCGAAGGACGTAACATGGGCCTCAGAAGATTAAAGGCCCCGAACCGGTTAACCTGGAAAAGCTTCCGCATGGGCATGCTTGTTTGTCACCAGTCCTTTATCGCAAAAAGAGAAATAGCCCCATTGTTCGATTTAAATTACCGTCTGGTTGCCGATTACGATTGGTGCATTCAGTGCCTTAAGCGTGCAGATTCTGTACATAATTCACGGAGAGTGCTATCAGACTTTCTCGAACAGGGGATGAGTTCTGTTCATCGTAAAGACTCTCTCAAGGAACGGTATGCCATTATGTGCAAGTATTACGGGAAAATCCCTACTTTGTTGTTGCACGGCTGGTTTGCTGTCCGCTTCTATTTTGCCAAATGGGTAAAAGGACGTGTCTGAACTGATAATTAATATAAAACAACCTATATGCAGATTTTAGTTAAGAAATGGAGTGGGCATCTGGCAGCCCTTGTCCTGTTCATTGTAGTAACAATAGCCTATTTCTCTCCATCAGTATTGGATGGAAAGGTGATTCGTCAGGGCGATATGCTTAAGTTCACGGGTATGACCGAAGAACTTAACAAGTATGCAGGTGAAGCGAAGGATGGAAACATCATTGCCTGGACTGGTTCCATGTTTTCAGGGATGCCTTCCTATAACATTGCAGTGAAAGGTGTGGCTCCTGATTATTTATCTTATCTTGAAACAGCCGTGAAATCGATCGATTTTAACGGTGCAAGCATGGTTCTAACAGGACTAATCTGCTTCTATATTTTGATGTGCGTGTTGGAGATTCCCTTATGGCTGGCCATTGCGGGCGCCATTGCCTTTGCGTTTGCCTCCTATAACTTCATTATTATTGAAGCTGGTCATATTACCAAAGCGTATGTTATTGCCTATATGCCGCTTACTATTGCAGGTATGCTGTTACTTTTCAGAAGCAGGTTTCTCTGGGGAGCTGTGTTGTTTACGTTGGGAGTTGCCCTTTCTATCATAAACGGTCACCTTCAGATCACTTATTACCTGGCGTTGCTTTGTTTTATCATGTATATAGGGTATGCCTGGGAAAAGATTAAGGAAAAAGCTTTCGCTCCTCTGGCGAAGACATCCGCTGTATTTCTGATCTGTGTGATACTGGCAGTTTTGCCTAACTTGGGTAATTTGTATGCCAACTGGGAAATGAGTAAAACATCTTTGCGTGGACCTACGGAGCTTACTCAGACTACTACAGGAAGTGCGGAAAAGGTATCCGATGGACTCGACAAAGATTATGCTTTTGCCTGGAGTTATGGAAAGAGCGAGCTGCTAACATTGCTAGTCCCCAATGCTTATGGAGGTGCTTCAGGTGGTACGCTTGGTGATTCATCCGAATTGTACAAAGAGCTTCGCAGCAAAGGAGCTCAGGTTGGAGCCGACGTGCAGACTTATACCTATTGGGGAGATAAGATCTTTACATCTGGTCCGGTTTACTTTGGAGCGCTTATTTGCTTTTTGTTTGTGTTGGGGATGTTTGTCGTTCCCAACAAAATGAAGTGGTGGATGCTTGGAGGCTCGGTGTTCCTTGTTTTTCTCGCTTTGGGAAAGAATTTCGATAGCTTCAATGATATCATGTTTCATCACCTGCCTATGTATAACAAATTCCGAACGGTGGAGATGGCGCTTGTTATTCCCGGGCTTGTTTTTCCGTTAATAGCTTTATGGGGACTAAAAGAAGTGCTGACGGGGAAGGTGGAAGTGCAGTTGCTTAAGCGAGCTATGCTTACTGCATTGAGTCTTACAGGTGGTATCTGTCTTATTCTTTGGTTGATGCCAAGCCTGTTTCTTGATTTTCGTTCGCCACTAGACTCACAGTATCAGATGCCTGACTGGTATTACAATGCATTACTGATGGACAGAAAGGCTCTTGCACAAGATGATGCATTGCGGTCGCTTCTATTTATTTTGCTTGGAGCAGGATTGTTGTTTTGGTTTTTCAAAGCTAAAAACAAGGAAAAAACAGCTACACTGGTAGGTGTTGGTATGGCATTGCTTATGCTGGTTGATTTATGGAGTGTGGATAAGCGTTACCTGAATGGTGATGATTTTGTACGCGAACAACCTGCCGAATCCTATAAAGCTTCTGTGGCTGATAAAGAAATTTTGAAAGATACAGATCCTTCGTTCCGCGTATTGAATCTGAATAATCCTTTTCAGGAAACGAATACTTCCTATTACCATAAGTCTATTGGTGGATATCATGCTGCCAAGCTGCGAAGGTATCAGGAACTGGTTGACCATCGTTTAGTAGGAGAACTTGGTTCAATTATGCAAACATTCCAGAAAGCCAAGACGGCCGATGATGTGATAAAATGTCTCATGGTATGCCCGTCTCTCAATATGCTGAATATGCGTTACATTATATATAGTCCCGATCAGGCTCCTGTTAGCAATCCGTTTGCCTATGGCAACGCCTGGTTTGTTGAAAAAGTGGAGATGGCGGACAATGCTGATGCAGAAATGGCTGCAATGAATAAATACAATCCACTGATGGTGGCTGTGGTAGATAAACGTTTTGCCAAGGAGCTGGAAGGCTTTACACCAAAACCGGATTCGGCAGCTACGATTACAATGACCAGTTACAAGCCTCACGAGGTAGCTTATAAAGCGAAAGCTTCCACCGAACAATTAGCGGTTTTCTCGGAAATTTACTATCAACCGGGATGGAAAGCTTTTGTCGATGGTAAAGAAACTCCTCATTTTCGTGCCGACTGGACTTTGCGTGCCATGCGTGTTCCTGCCGGTGATCATCAGATTGTGTTTAAGTTTATACCAGATCAGTATATCATGGCTACACAGGTTGCATCGGTTAGCTCATTGCTTATTATGTTGCTGCTTTTGGGGGCTATCGGTTATTCGGTTTGGACTACCCTTAAAGCGGGAAAACAGTAAGGAGGTAACTCTTTAAAAATAGCAGAATAAGAATGGCGCTTAACATCATGTTAAGCGCCATTCTTATTTCAATCTATCTCCAGTAATCTATTTATCCATATCTTTTGTTATTTCCTGGATATCCTGCAGAGTAAAGTTTCCTAAAAGCTGTATAACGGTAAATCCTTCTTCCGTGTCGGCTAGCATCACCATATCCTTTACCAGGTCTCCATGCATAATAGCATAAAAGGTAGCTTTAGTTTTCCCATCACGCACACGCATCAGCTCTTCATGTTGTCTGGTAACCAACTGGGCAAATTCATTACGCATTTTTATTGTCAGATCTTTTCGTTCGGTAGTCAGCACCTGCAGAGATTCCACTTTGCCTTTCATATTCATCAGATTCAGACCGGCGGTCTGCATGGTCGGCATCATTTTGAACATAGCTTTCGAAATGTAGACAGACGTTACATTGTCCATGTCGGCGTACTTTTCAAACAACTTACTGCTGTTTTGTGCGAAGCCTGATTGTGTAAAAACAATACACAGAAGCGTAATAATCAAGTATCTGGTTTTCATTGTATATTATCGTTATTATTCAATTGTTTGTTTACTATTTTATTTACCTTGTTAATTTCCTGTTCTGCGTCTGATACCTGGTCCAATCCGTTGTTCAGCTGGGTAGACATGAATGCGAGCGCTTTGTTGGCGGCAATGGCTGCCTCCCGTGGGTCGCTAAATGTATCGGCCGTAGTCGGCTTATTATAAAAGTTGTCAGTTTGTAAAAAGAAGACAAATCCAATCAGCATGGCCGCAGCCACACCACCGAACAAGTATATGAATTGTCTTCTCATCAAAGGGCTCTTTTGTTTCTGTTCTTTTGCAGCCAGATTGTCGATATACTGTTCCAACCTGCCGGATAAACCCTCGGGAAGTTCTCCATCTTCACGAAGTGCTTTGTTTATCAGTTCATCTATTTGTTTATCGTTCATATACGTTTAGTTTTATGTATTGCTCTTTGATAATTTTCCGTGCCCGCGAAAGCAACGTGCGTACATTGACAGCACTGAACCCGGTAATCTCCTCAATCTCTTCCATCGAACAGTCACTCAATCCTCTTAGTTTCAGAACTAGCTTTTGGTTGTCCGGTAACATTTCTATCAGTTGTTTGATCCGATCTATTTCATCCGCATTTTCCAGTTCTATATCAGGAGTGCTGAAATTGGCCATCGTTACATTTTCGAGGCTATCTTCGTATCTACCCGATTTGGAAGAACGCAGAAAATCAAAACAAAGATTTTTTACAAGTGTGACCGAGAATGCCTCCGGATTATTAATTGCTGTCAGATCTGTTCGTTTATTCCATAACTTACAGTATGCCTCCTGAAGAATATCTTCGGAATCGTCTTTATTTCCCGTCAGGGCGTAGGCGACACGATAGAGTTTAGGGTGCAAAGGAAGAAACGTCTGTTTGAATTGATCAGGACTCACCTTTTCCATGTTTATTAACCATCCGGTCGATATCGGAAGGTTTGATTTTACCTTTGATTCGTACCAAAGCAGCATCGCTTCCCGATGTGACAATAACCATCTCCCGGATCATATCGTTCTCTATTCTTACCAACACCTTTGTGCGTTCACCGTTTTCGTTGGAATTGATCATTGTTTCAAATTTGTAATCTTTCAGCTTGTTAATAGCCTTGCTTAGCTTCTCTTTTACATCATTGGAACAATCTTCTAAGGAATATACTTCAATTCCATCCACCCCCATTGTATCAGTAAAAAGACCGGCGAACTTCATGCTAATTTGTCCCATGTTGATGCTGGTTACATTTTCCATTTTGGAAAACTCCTTGAAAATGTCGTTCACATTCTTCTGACTGTATCCTGCCTGGCTAATGATAATAAGCGCCAGTATTGCCACGATTTTTTTCATCTTTCTATACATTTAAAAAGTAAGTATTTGTTAACTTTCCTCCCGCATGTGCACTTTGAGGTGAGGCATTCAAACAGTAGACGAAACGTTTTTGCATGTTGTTACAAAAAACTGACGGTTATTTATAAAATTTCTGAGACTTCATAAATAACATCGGCAAACGATAGACTATCTTCAGGATATGGGAGATATTACACCAGAGATGGCTGAAAAGCTTGAAAAGAAAATCACGTACGTTCCCTAGTATTTACTACTGAGGTTTGCTTATATTCCTTTTACAAATTCCAGAATCTTGGTTGCAAAGGTTTCCCACGATAAGGTTGCTTTTTCTTTGTCTATGTTCTCCAGGCAAATTGCTCTGTTTTTACCGGTAAAGAGAGTTGTAATGGATTCTTCCAAAGCCTGGGCGGTTATGTTATTCGATATTATACCTGTTCCCGGAGTGCTGATGCTGTCTGGGAAGTCTCCAACAGGCGTACTTATCATAGGTACATTAAAGTGATAGGCAATAGATACAACTCCGCTTTGAGTGGCCGACCTGTACGGTAGTATCAATGCATCGGCGGCAGAAAAGTAAGTTGCAATTTCGTCGTCTTTTATGTATTGGTTGTAAACGTGGATACGTCCGGCGGCGTTTGAAGCATTAATTTGATGCTGGTATTTTTCAAAACTGCCGTAACATTCGCCTGCTATAACAAGCTGAAAAGTTTCGTCCAGTTGAGACATGGCATCTATTAACAGGTCGAGACCTTTATAATGACGTATTAAGCCGAAGAATAACAGGGTTTTCTTTTCGGGATCCATTCCTAAAGAACGACAAGCTTCAGCTCTTTCTTTTTTCTCACCGAAATGATTGTATAGCGGATGCGGACTTACCATACAACGTGCCTGCGGTTGGATTGAATGAAGGTCGTTCTTTACATTCTCGCTCAGGGTAATGAAACCATGGCATTGACTAAAAAACAGTTTGGCCAGAGGTTTGTCTACAAGTCGTGGTTCGTGAGGTATGGCATTGTGCAGCAACGCTATTACCTTGCAACGATTTTTCATTCGGTTAGCTATGTGAGCATAACCTGGAACAAAGAAACTCATCCAATAACTTATTATTAACAAGTCGGGAGCGAATTCTTCGAGTGCGCTTACCGTTGTAAAATAGCTGATGGGATTGATACTGTCCAGCGACCGAACGCTGTCCACGGCTACCGCCTGATCATTCTTTTCAACATACTGGCTTTTTCCAGGGAACAGGATTCCCGGATATAATCGTTTGAAGTTGAAAGCTTTTACCTGATGGTCGCGGGCAAACTCGGAGTAAAGCATAGCGCTGAACTGGGCTATACCTCCGCGATAGGGATAAAAAGGAGAAAGGATGGCGATCTTCATAATTGAGTAAATGAAAGAGGGTGAATCGGGTTTCCGATCACCCTCTGGTTCATTAATATCTGTAGTGTTCTGGTTTGTAAGGACCTTCAACAGGTACTCCGATATAGTCGGCCTGCTTTTGGCTAAGTACCGTAAGCTTTACGCCGATCCGTTCAAGATGCAGGCGGGCAACCTCTTCATCCAAATATTTTGGAAGACGGTAAACACCTACTTCGTAGTCCTTTTCCCATAAGTCAATCTGGGCAAGAACCTGGTTTGTGAATGAGTTGCTCATTACAAAAGAAGGGTGACCAGTAGCACATCCAAGGTTTACCAAACGACCTTCGGCAAGTAAGAAAATTGAATTTCCTGTCGGGAATGTGTATTTATCTACCTGTGGCTTGATGTTTGTATGCTTGATGTTGGGATAAGTTACCAACTCGTTTACCTGTATTTCGTTGTCGAAGTGGCCAATGTTACAAACGATAGCCTGATCTTTCATCTGTGCCATATGCTCGATGGTGATGATATCGCTGTTTCCTGTAGTGGTAACAAAGATATTTCCTTCGGTTACTGCTTCTTCCATGGTGGTAACTTCAAAACCTTCCATTGCTGCCTGTAAAGCACAGATCGGATCGATTTCGGTAACAATTACACGGGCACCGTACGAACGCATGGAGCGCGAGCAACCTTTACCCACATCACCGTAACCTAATACAACGACTACTTTGCCAGCAATCATTACATCCGTAGCACGTTTGATACCATCAGCCAACGATTCGCGGCATCCGTACAGGTTGTCGAATTTCGATTTCGTTACCGAGTCGTTCACGTTTATGGCCGGAACAAGCAGTTCTCCCTTTTCCATCATCTGATAAAGTCTGTGAACCCCTGTGGTTGTTTCTTCCGAAATTCCCTTCAGGTCAGCTATGGCACGATGCCAGCGTTGATTGTCTTCAGCCAATATATTGTTTAGAGTATCCAGAATAACCTGTTCTTCGTGATTTCCACCTTTACGGTTGATGGTCTGTGCATCATTTTCTGCACGATAACCCATGTGAACCAATAAAGAAGCGTCCCCTCCATCGTCAACAATTAAATGAGGACCTTTTCCTTCCGGAAAACGAAGAGCCATATCTGTGCACCACCAATATTCTTCCAGTGATTCGCCTTTCCAGGCAAAAACAGGAACACCAGCTTCTGCGATAGCTGCTGCAGCATGGTCTTGGGTAGAGAAGATATTGCAACTGGCCCAGCGAACATCCGCACCCAATGCAACTAATGTTTCGATCAACACTGCAGTCTGGATAGTCATATGCAGTGAGCCGGTGATACGTGCCCCTTTCAAAGGCTTCTTATCGGCGTACTTCGAGCGAAGCGCCATTAATCCCGGCATTTCGTGTTCGGCGATTTCAATCTCTTTGCGACCAAAGTCAGCCAAACTCATATCTGCTACTTTGTAGGACAGATTTGTTGGAAATAGTTGTGACATAATGAATAAAACTATATTGTTCAGGGGGCAAAGGTAAAGAAAAAGCGTGAAGATATATGTTAAGTAAAAGAAAAAGAGAGTATCTCCGTACGGAGATACTCTCTTAACCTGTTCAAGGGGGTGTAATTCCCTGGTCTTTTAATAGTTGAAGACCAATTTCCTTCAATTTGTATTTTTGTATTTTGCCACTTCCGGTAAGCGGAAATCCTTCAATAAAGAATATATATTTGGGAATCTTGTGGCGCGCAATTTTACCGCGGCAGAAGTCTTTTACAATTTCATCCGACAGGCTTGCTCCTTCGCGCAATATGATAAAGGCTCCAACCTCTTCTCCATATTTCTCAGAAGGAATAGCTGCTACCTGAACATCTTTAACTCCATCAAGATGATATAAAAATTCTTCTATCTCACGTGGATATATATTTTCGCCTCCACGGATAATCATATCTTTGATACGACCGGTAATAACGTAATTTCCCTGCTCGTTTTTGATACCAAGATCGCCGCTGTGTAGCCATCCTCCCTTGTCGATTACTTCGGCTGTTGCCTGAGGATTTTTATAGTAACCTTTCATCACCAGGTAACCGCGGCAGCATATCTCGCCCTGAACACCTTGAGGGCATTCTTCGCCCGTTTCAGGGTTTACTATTTTTACTTCGGTAAACGGATATTCATTTCCCACTGTTGTGCATCGCTGCTCAAAAGAATGATCCAGGGTGGTATGCGTCATTCCCGGAGAACTTTCAGTTAGTCCGTATACACTGGTTATATGGGTAATATGCATTTTTTCGGTTACGGATCGCATCAGTTCGATCGGACATAGTGCGCCTGCCATAATACCGGTACGCAAAGAAGTAAGATCGAACATCGAGAACATCGGATGATTCAGCTCTGCTATAAACATGGTGGGCACCCCGTATAAGGCGGTGCAACGTTCTTTATGAACCGAAGCCAGCACAACCAGCGGGTCAAATTTTTCGACCATTACCTGGGTGCATCCATGGGTTAAACAATTCATGGTGGCTAACACAACCCCGAAACAGTGAAATAAGGGAACACAGCAGCAAAGTTTATCATCGGCAGTAAATCCCATTCCTTCTCCTGTAAACAGTCCGTTATTTGCTATGTTATGGTGCGTTAGCATAACTCCCTTTGGGAAACCGGTTGTTCCGGATGTATACTGCATATTCGCTACATCATGACAAGTAACTTTCGCTTTCGCATTATGCAGGCTTTCCTCACTCACATTGTCACCCAAAAGCAACAATTCCGGGGTATTATACAAGCCGCGGAATTTTTCCTGTCCGATGTAAACAACATTTTTTAATTTGGGGAATCGGGTACTTTTCAGGTAACCTCGCTGAGATTCCCGTAATTCGGGAAGCATGGTGTAAACCATGTCAACATAGTTTCCGTCAAATACACCTTCAGTAATACAAAGGGTATGTATGTCTGCATCGTCAACCAGAAACTCCAGTTCGTGCTGTTTGTAATTGGTGTTCACAGTTACCAGCACTGCTCCCAACTTGGCTCCTGCGTATAAAAAAGTAAGCCAGTCGGGTACATTTGTTGCCCAGATGCCTACATGGGTACCTTGTTCTACTCCGATTGCTAACAAGCCTTTGGCCATTTTGTCCACGCGTTCGTTAAACTCTTTCCAGGTAAAGCGAAGGTCGCGGTCCGAATAAACCAGGTATTCTTTATCTGGCGTAGTTTGTGCCCAATGTTCCAGCCACTGGCCTATTGTTCTGTCATTTAATTCCATAAAGAAGCACTAATTAATAAGGAGTATAAACTACAGCCAGAATTTTAGCTGTACTTCCGTTACCGGCGTGTACATGATGGGCTACAATTGAATCGTAGTAAATACTATCTCCTTCTTCAAGAATATAGGTATTTTTCCCATAATTAATTTCTACAATTCCTTCAAGAACATAGATAAACTCTTCTCCTTCGTGAGTAGAAAGAATAAAATCTACGCCTGTTGATGAGGCTATGTCTATGAGGAAAGGCTCCATATGGCGGCCCGATTTCGATTTAGACAGCGAGTGGTACTCCATGTGCTTGCGTGCTTTAGTCGCATTGTTGGAGAAGCTGATGCTTTCCGTTTCCGGGCTGCTATCTTGTTTCCGGCAGATAACCGGACCAAGTTCTGTCTGATCGTCCAGAAAGGTTCCCAAACGGACACCAAGTACGCGGGCAATTTTGATTAATGGAGCTAATGAGGGAAAGTCCACATTTCCTTCAATGCGTTCAACCTGATCAACACTTAAACCGGAGCGTTCTGCAACTTCCTGAACGGTGAGACTTTTTGATTCGCGGATTCGTTGTATTTTAGCTCCTATAATCTTGTTCGTTCCCATGATAATATATATAATGTTTTCTATTGTGTTCCTTTTTATTTATAATCCGTAACAAAACGCGGCAAAAATACATTAAATTTTCAAATAAAGGCTTAGATTGATAAATATAAATATGTTTTAGTCCAACTATTGGATCATTACCTGCTTAGACTTACATGTAAGTCTCCGTTCTTCCTGTTATTTGTCTTTTATACCTTGTTATTAACTCGTTTCTCAGCTGAGTGATCATTGTCCCTCAGCTGAGGGACAATGATCACACGGTTGGAGGACAATGATCACCCAGCTGAGAAACGAGTTTAAGTTAATCATTTCACTCATTAATAACAGGGTCTTAGCAGCTAAAAACATACATCCGGGAGACAAATTTCAGTAAGTTAAAGTATTTTCTGGTAAGTTGGCAAGAGACTGGGGGAAGAACCAAGCAGGAAACCAGCTAATGGTAGGTGACAGACGAAAAGAATCTCTCACCAGCTATCTCTCATCGCCACATCCCTGGTGTAGAAAGGATAGTAAGGTACAAAGTGATAGGTGACAGAAGAAATTGCGTTTTATTCGTTATATAAAAAAAGGGACCTCTTCAATTGAAGAGATCCCTTTACTATTCCGTAGGAATTTTTCCTTATTTTCTGATACCAAGTTCTTTGATGATAGCACGATATCTTTCGATGTCTTTTGCTATTAGGTAATCCAGTAAACGACGACGTTTACCTACCAACATTTTAAGAGCTCTTGAAGTGCTATAATCTTTGTGATTCTTTTTCAAGTGTTCTGTTAAATGAGAAATACGGAAAGAGAAAAGTGCAATCTGGCTTTCTGCAGATCCGGTGTCTGTGTTAGACTTTCCGTACTTTTCGAAAAGTTCTGCTTTTTTAGCTGAATCTAAATACATGAATTCTTACTTTTAAAAAATTAATACTATTGTTTTAAAGCGTGTGCAAAGGTAACCATTAGTTTTTTGATTGACAACACTTTTACTTTCCTTTTTTTTCATATGAAAGGAATTTGTCGTAAATTTGCAGCCAATAAATTAGTCTCAATGCAAAAGATTAGAAACATCGCGATTATCGCGCACGTGGATCACGGTAAAACAACGCTCGTTGACAAAATGTTATTAGCAGGTAAGCTTTTCCGCGAAGGACAGGCTGAACCAGACCAGTTTCTGGATAGTAACGATTTAGAACGTGAAAGAGGAATTACGATTCTCTCTAAAAATGTATCCATTACCTACAAAGATTACAAGATCAACATTATCGATACTCCGGGACACGCCGATTTTGGTGGTGAAGTAGAACGGGTATTGAATATGGCCGACGGTGTTTTATTGTTGGTTGATGCTTTCGAAGGCCCAATGCCTCAAACCCGCTTTGTTCTGCAGAAGGCAATCCAGCTTGGATTAAAGCCTATTGTTGTTGTTAACAAAGTAGATAAGCCAAACTGTCGTCCTTCCGAAGTACAGGAGATGGTATTTGATTTAATGTTCAGCCTGGATGCTACTGAAGATCAGTTGGATTTTCCAACAATTTACGGTTCGGCAAAGAATGGCTGGATGTCTACCGACTGGAAAGAGCCTAAAGAGGATATCTTCGCATTACTTGATGCGATTATTGAATACATCCCGGAACCTGAAATGCTTGAAGGTACACCGCAGATGCTGATTACTTCGCTGGACTTTTCAAAATACGTTGGTCGTATTGCCGTTGGTCGTGTACACCGCGGTGAATTAAGAGAAGGTCAGGATGTGATGCTTTGCAAACGTGACGGAACAATGGTTAAGTCGCGTATTAAGGAAGTAAACGTATTTGAAGGTCTTGGACGCAGCAAAGTGGAATCTGTTAAATCGGGTGATATTTGTGCTGTAATTGGTATTGAAGGATTTGAAATTGGTGAAACTATTGCCGATTTTATTAATCCGGAAGCTTTACCTACAATCGCAATTGACGAGCCAACAATGTCTATGTTGTTTACCATTAACAATTCGCCGTTCTATGGTAAAGATGGTAAATTTGTTACTTCTCGTCACATTTACGAACGTTTACAGAAAGAACTTGACAAGAATCTTGCTTTACGTGTAGAGCCAACTGATTCTGCCGATGCATGGTTGGTATTCGGTCGTGGTGTATTGCACTTGTCTGTACTTATCGAAACCATGCGCCGTGAAGGGTATGAGTTACAGGTTGGTCAGCCACAGGTAATCATTAAAGATATCGACGGCGTTAAATGTGAGCCGGTTGAAGAACTTACCATTAACTTGCCCGAAGAGTCTTCAAGCCGTATCATTGATATGGTTACCAAGCGTAAGGGTGAAATGATGATGATGGAGAGTAAGAACGATCGTATTCACTTGGAATTTATTATTCCTTCCCGTGGTATTATCGGTTTGAATAATGCAGTCCTTACGGCTTCTGCCGGCGAAGCTATCATGGCTCACCGCTTTCTTGATTTCCAACCTTGGAGGGGGGACATCGATCGCCGTGCCAATGGTGGAATTATTGCTATGGAAGGTGGAACAGCTTTTGCTTATGCACTTAACAACCTTCAGTCCAGAGGCCGTTTCTTTGTTTACCCTCAGGAAGAAGTTTACGCCGGACAGATTGTAGGCGAACATTCTAAAGAAGGCGACTTGGTAGTAAACGTTACCAAATCGAAGAAGCTTACCAACATGCGTGCTTCAGGTTCTGATGATAAAGTTTCCCTGGCTCCTCCGGTTGTTTTCAGTCTTGAAGATGCATTGGAATATATCAAGGCTGACGAATATGTGGAAGTTACTCCTAACAGCATGCGTATTCGCAAGATTATTCTTGATGAAAACGAACGCAAGCGTAACAGCAGATAATCTTTTATTGATTATATATAAAGAAAGGCGGTTACCTAACAAGGGAGCCGCCTTTCTTTTTTTGCCTTGCATCGTGAGAATCTATAAACCGACGGTGAGGTATTTTCTTCGGTATGCTGATTACTTACCTATATACAAAAAAGATGCCCCAAGCAAAGCTTGAGGCATCTCCTATATTAAATAAGATCTGATCTTATTACTTAACTAAAGCAGAAAATGCAGCATCAGAAACATACTTTGCAAATTCAAGATCCTTAGCAGCTTCAGCAGCCATAGCCTTATCTTTTGCAATAGAAGATTTCAAGTTGCTGATAACTCCTGTAGCATTGTTTGTGCGGGCAGCAACAACAGCTTTCAAATAATCTGTTGTAGCGTCTGCGTTAGCAACACCATCCAAAGTTTGCTGAGCTTTGCTGTAATCCTTAACAAGGATCTGTGCTAAAGCGGCATTGTTGCTCTTTGTAGCACCGAATGAGTTAACAGCCTTAGCGTATTCACCCTTTTCAAGATAAAGAACACCAAGAGCTTCGCTTAGTTCATTTACACCAGCTGCACTACCGAATAGTTGTTCTGCTTTTGCCTGGTCACCCTTTGTCAAAGCGATCAAACCTAAGTTCATGTTAGATTCGTTGTTAGCTTTAACTGAATTAGCTTTGTTAAACATTGCTTCGGCACCAGCTAAATCGTTGTTCAGGAAGTTGATCATACCTACGTTATTGTATGTACGGTAGTCGTTAGGATACAATTCAATAGCCTTTTTGTAGATAGCTTCTTTTTCAGCAGTTGTTTTAGCTAAAGCACCAGCATAAAGAAGTTCTTCTACTGTAAGAGCTTTTGCATCACTTTTAGCCAAAGCAGCAATTTCGTCGTCAGATTTACCAATGATTTCGATATTGGCTGTCAAACGAGAACGACGCAACTGAGGAAGGATTTCGTCAGCAAGGTTGCTGTATACAGCAGAGATGTTTTTGATTTCTTTTTCTCTTTGTTCCGGATCGTTGTACATAGAAAGAACACGAAGAACAAGATCTTTGTCCTGAAGACTTGAATTAGAAACTAATTCCTTGAAGCCTTCCCAGTCTTCTGCTGTGTAACGAGCGTCAACCGGAGCATCAATCTTTTGTTTCTTCAATTCTTTTGCAAGATATTTTGAAGTATTCTTTTCGCGTTTTTCAGCAAGACCTGTATTCAGATCAAGACCTCCGTCTGGAGAAGCATAAGCTGAAATTTCGATGGCTACATTTTGGTTAGGAGCTTCGTCTGCATTTTTAACAAGATCTTTCCAGTCTGCAAGTTCGCCTTTCTTCAATTCTTTTGAACGAAGTTCAGCTTGTTGGATAAGGAACATGATGTTTGCATTGTGAGCTTCTTTGATGATGCGTTGGAATTTATCAGCGGCTAAAGCAGGAGTTGCAGTACCAGCGTCAGCCAAAGCTGATGTTGCGATAACGCCTTCACCGATTTTGATATCAGGTAAAGCTACTTTTTTGTTCTTGATTTTTGCATCGAAAGTCAGATAAAGTTCTGATTTCTTCATTTCAGGTTTGTATGTGAAAGAAGATTTCATAGTAACGTTGGCACCTGCTGTCTGAGGAATTACCTGATTGTTGCCATTTACTTTTTCACCTTGATATGTGTAAGCTGTGCCCCAAGCTTCGCCACCTTCATATCTCAAAACCGGAGTTACGGTTACAACAGCGTTCTTGTTAAACCATTTAGCAGGGAATGTAGCGTTGATAGTTACAGGAACTTTACCTCCGATAGCTTCAAGTGGCTGCGGTTCGGCTTTAATGTACTGCTCAGCCAACGGTTTCAACTTGCTTGAGCAAGAAGAAAAGGTTACAATTGTTGCCAAAATAAAAAATGGCAAGAAAAACTTTTTGTTCATAATTTGATATAAGTTTAAAATAATATTTAAGTATTTATATTCTCTACTCTTTTGGTCTATCTCCATTATCCTGCAAAACTAAAGTATTATTTTGTGGATGTATAAGAAACTGACCAGAAAATGTCATTTATTTAATACTTATTAATGAAAGTTTGCCATGTTTAAATTATTAAAAAGATGTATTTATATCTGATTGGATAATCAGAATAAACAGTAGAGCTTTTTTCATATATATTTTTCATGCACAATTTACGCATTTTTTTTCAGACCAATCGCCTAATTTGACATTATTGATCTATAATTAAGATTAAAGAACTATTTTCCTGGAAAATTGTTCTTTTCCAATTCTAACCTGTACAACATAGATACCCGAAGCAAGATTGTTTAGAGGCATAGTGATATTGTCGGAATGATAAACATTGCTTTGAATCATTTTGCCAGATGCTGATAGTAGATTTACATGTACCGATTCGGTATTTCCTGTAGCGACTATATATAACTGCTTCCGGTCCATGCTCGTGAATACCTTGATCGCAGGATTGATGTCTTCAGGTTTAATTCCTGTTGGCAGGTCGTCCGGATCCGAAATGTATTGAATAACGGGATCAATAAACAGGGAAGTAGAAAAATCAACCAAGTTCGAAGCAGGCTCCCATACTCCCTGGCGTTTAATCCAGGCTGTATTACGTGCTGTTTTTCCTGATTTCAGGTTATATATAGCAAATGTATCTCCCTGTGCATTCTCTATTGTATAGGAAATGTAAAATTCATTTTCAACAACTACATCCGAAGTAAATGGAACAAATGTTTCCATATCCCGGTTTAGGGGCTTATCAGTCTCATCGAATGACAACGATTCTGTATTATAATTGGTGTATTTGGGTTTAAATACCTGCGAATGAATTAATCTTTCTGGTTTTCCGTTTCCACTATAAACAGCTATCGTAACCTTACTGCTTGTCCAGTCGCCGATAGCTGCCGGAGTTACAAGGAATGTTCCGTAAACCCGGGCAAATTGACCAGGGATAGAGTAACCCTCAGCAAAGCTTTCTGTATTTGTCGAATTTGTGCCAAATACATACCCCGAGTCCGGTAGGGCAATCTTTAAGGCCTCTATATTGTCCCGGTTCCCGTTAGCAGTAAAATTGCTAAGACGGATACATGTTGAATCGCTGTAAGGGTCAAGTCCGTAACTTGTATTCTGAACGGTTCCTTGCGGATTCAGCCAGTAACGAAGTTTTAATGTCTCGGTTGTGTCAGGATTCCAGGATTCCTTAAGTGCATAGTAGTAGTCGTTAATCGGGCCTTTAAATATAGGAGATCCCGGAATAGTCAGACAGTATGAACTTCCTCCCGATAGAGCTCCTACAATCATATCTTCGGAATCAAACAGAGGTGAGCCCGATGAACCGGTTGCTGTTGATCCGTCGCTCCATCTTGGTATATGCCAGTGACCACTTTCTATGAAATCAGCGCCACTGATAGAAAACGAAGCAAGAGATAATTCTCCGGAATATTTATTTATTCTTTTAACGGATCCTCCGGGATGATGTATTGCACTATAGGGTGCTATTCCTGCATCTTTGGCATTCCATCCTGCATAGTAAGGTCTGTAATATACGGGAGGGATTTCCATTAAAGCCAGTAGAGCTAAATCCGTTTTTTCATTAATTGCGCAAGGTATGGCCGAAGCCATGGATTGCTCTTCAGTTCCTCTTAAGGCAGTACTGCAAATCGGACTGTTGTAATTAAAGTAACAAACAATGCTTCCGGCTACCTTTGCATAGTCGGGATTTGTGACTTTAAATTTATTGTTAAGGCAATGAGATGCTGTAAGCAAGAAGGGTACTCCGTCGTTTTCGGTATTATTTACTAAAGTGCCGGAGCAAGCTATCGTTCCGTCGATCATTAGCATTACAACGCTGCGACCTACTTCTTCGTATTGATTATCATAATTTGGATCGCACACAAGATTATCCATACAATAATATGAATTGGAATTGGCTCTTGGTTCGTCGCCTCTTAATTCTCTGTATGCGTGATTCACTTCTCCTACAACAAGCCGTCCCGAAAACTCCGCATTTGCCGGTTCCTGATATTCAATAATTAATTCGTCTCCCACTACCGGCGAAACAGGAAGTATATTCAGCTTTGAATTGTTTAAATGAGTAAAGGAGCCCAGAATCTGTGTTTGACCGGGATTATAAAGAAACACCTGACCACCTTTTGGAAGTTCATATTCTGAAAAAAGGACATTGATTGAAAGTGCATCAGCAGACCGGATCCCTAATCTCCAGACTTTAGTTCCATCAGCCAAAGTAAAAGAGGTACCTGCGTTCTTTACATTCAAAGAAGTCATGAATTTATAAGCGAACCGATACCCGCTTCGAAAATCGCTCTCGTTTAGGGAGTCAATACGAAGCTCTTCTGCCACGTCGAACGCCGGCATCTCCACAAATTTGTCAGCAGAACTACTTTTAAGGGTAGTCAAAGGAAGAGGTGCTCCTCCATGGCTGATTTGTGCTACTGCTTTACCTGAGAGGCAAAGAAGAGCGAATACTAAGGCAACAATATTTGTTTTCATACTTTAGAACTGCAAAGGTAATATAAATAAATGAGATTGAGAAAAGCGACGTAATAGAATTGATAAACAGGTAGTTTAGGAATAAGTTGAAAAATGGTCGAAGCCAAGTAAAGCCATCGAAAAGCCAACTGAAACCGGAGCAACGTTTCCTATTTGTAACCTACGGCTGGTTATGAGGAAATTGAGGGGATGGAAAGTAAGTAGACTGATAATGAGTGGTTTTCAAGAGGTGACAGAACCCCAAAACATTCCGAAAGAGATGTTTTTTGGAAAATTCACTAAAAAAGGTTCGATTTATGTTTTTATTCTGTGATACACAGTGTTTTGCGTATCTACAAATGACTCTACACAAAGTAATTTTGAAACTTTAAAAAGTAGAGTTATGAAGAGTACATTTTCGACAATTTTTTACCTGAAGCGACAGACGGTAAAAACAGACGGCACATCGCCGATTATGGGAAGAATCACCATTGATGGTACACAGACGCAATTCAGTTGCAAACTGACCGTTGATGCTAAAATCTGGGACGCAAAGACGGGACGTGCCACAGGTCGTAGTACCGTGGCATTAGAAACCAACCGTATGTTGGATAAGATACGGGTAAAAATCAACGGACATTATCAGGAGATAATGGATCGGGATAACTATGTTACCGCCGAGAAGGTAAAAAACGCCTTTCTGGGATTGGAACATCGTCAATACACCCTACTCAAAGTTTTTGAGCGACACAATGAAGATTACGAGAAGTTGTACAAGGCAGGGATGAAAGCCAAATCAAGTTTTGAAAAATATCTGACCGTATATAAACATCTGAAAGAGTTTATATACCAACGTTACCACATGAGCGACATCGCTCTGAAAGAGCTTACACCCGCATTTATTACCGACTTCGATATGTTTTTGCGTGTGGATAAACATTGCTGTAACAATACCGTTTGGATCTACACCTGCCCGCTTCGGACAATGGTGGCTATTGCCATCAACAACGGTTGGCTGACCCGTGACCCTTTCCGTGAGTACGAAATCAAGAAAGAAGATACGGAGCGTGGGTTTCTTACCCGTGAAGAGATAAACCTGTTGATGAACGGCAAACTGAAAAACGCCAAGCAGGAGTTGGTGCGTGATTTATTCATTTTTTGCTGCTACACGGGGCTTTGTTTCGTGGATATGTGCAACCTTTCAGAAGAGAACCTACGCACCTATTTTGACGACCATCTTTGGATTTACATGCACCGTCAGAAAACGGGCGTGCAGTCTAATATCCGCCTGCTGGATATACCTCTGCGGATTATTGAGAAGTACAGAGGACTGGGTAAAGAGGGCAAAATATTTCCCGTACCGTCCTATGTGAATTGCCTTTACGCTATCAATGCGGTTGCTAAAAGATGCGGTATTACTAAGCATCTGACTTGGCACATGAGCCGGCACACGATGGCGACCGAGATTTGCCTAACCAACAATGTACCCATCGAAACGGTCAGTTCTATTTTGGGACATAAGAATATCAAAACTACGCAGATATACGCCAAAATAACGAAAGAAAAGCTCAACCGGGATATGGAAAATCTGTCGGCACAGTTGAGTGGTATTCAAGAATATGGCAGTGCGGTCATTAATAGGTAACGATTATGGAAAGAAGAAAGATAACCATCAGTAAAAACAACATCACCATTACGGGCGATGTATGGATGGCAGACTACGAAATTGCTGACCTATTCGGTGTAACGCTCTCTGCCGTGAATAGCAATATCAAGTCCATCTACAAAAGTGGCGTATTGAAAGAGTACGATACTTACCGCTACCTCATGTTGGAGAACGGCAATCGTGCCGATACCTTTAGTCTGGATCTAATAATCACTCTTGCGTTCCGGCTGAATAGCCTTCCAGCAAAGACCTTTCGGGAGTGGTTGGTGAAAAAATCGGTAACGCCCGTGCGAACCGCTCCACCAATCATTTTGCAATTGGGTAACGACAACTTCCTATGCTAAAAACGAAAACAGGCAAACCATCACATACGGTTTGCCTGTTCTCGTTTTTTAATTGATACTCTTTTCTACTTTGTCATTAGTATCAACTAACCAATCTAAAGGAATTAATTTTTCGCCATTTCGCCAAACGGCCTTAACGCATTCTTTGAATTTATCATCTTGCAAGTAGGCATGATCAGTGATAATAACTTGAAATTTAGACTCCATACTATTCGTTTTGTCAATAATGAAGTCAAACATCTTTCTCACTGCGATTTCATCGGAACTTTCTTGGATCTGACCATCATTATTGGTGTCTTTCTCTGGCGGGAAATAAACTTGTGTCGGTTGATCTATCATTAAGAAATGAGGAACAGGTCTGTCTGTCTGTACAAAATGCTGATGTAATGCAAAATGTATTAATAGATGATAACTAACCCAGTTAGCTCCACTTCCCATTTGAGATAATGGTATTGATTTAGTATCAGTATCCGCAATAAGTGTTAATTTCGATAAATCAAACCTTATTAAAGCATTTTCATATTCAACATCAAGACTCTTAACCCAATTACTCATGTGCAAGTTTATCTTGTTAATAATAGAAAGCAATTTGTCTTCTTTTGACTCTTTGTCAACAAATCCAGATAGTCTTTCTATTTCTTGTCTCAACTCTTGAATTTTATTATCTATTCCATTGTTTTCAGTAAAATCAACACTCTCCATGAACAAGCTGATTCTTCCAATAACTTTCCCTCTACGCAAGTTTAAATCACGTAATCTTCTGGAATTTTCTTGTTCTGTATATAGGGCGGTGATAGAATTTTCCGTTTTAATAATTTCTTCTTTTAAGATATTACTTTTGTTGCATAGTTCCTGTAAGTATTTATTAAGTCGAGGCTTTTCACGGGCTGTTTCTTCCAAACTCTTACATAAATATGATAACGAGTTATTGATAGCATCAATTGAAGGAATGCTCGTTGAAAGTCTGTTCTGACATAACGGACAACAATTGTGGTCTATACCATCTATTTCTGAAAATAGCCCAATACTTTCAAGCCTTATTTTTTGTTGTTCAACCTCTTCTGAATATTGAAAATTATTTTTCATAAAGGTTTTCGTAGCTGAAATAGTATCTTCCAAATGCCCTAATTCAACTTTATACTCATTCCTCTTATTTACAAGATTTTTTAAAGCTGCATTTTCACCACTTGTAGCATTAACAGGGGTATTATATTCCCAGTCTTTGACACTATTGAGGATTTTTAATGCGTCTGTAATTTTTTCAACAATAATATTTTTGTCTATAATGCCCATTTCTTTAGCTTCTTCTACTAATGAAAAAGCCATACTAATGCCATCTGTGTGAATCTTTTCAGATTCATTTTTCTCCCGAACAAGCCTGCTTAATATTCGCTTGTTTTGAGCTATCTCTTGTTCTATTTTTAGACTATCCTCTCTAATTGCACCTAAGAAATAAGGCAGAGTGTCTTTTATTGACTGTGGAACAAATTGCTCCGTTTGTTTATAAAATAAAAAATCTTGCTGAGCAATTAATGTCTGAGGTTGAAAACAATAAAATCTCGAATGCTTGAAATTTGCTTCTAATGAATCTCTGGTATTAGTTTCGATAACTTGTAGATTTTCTGCTATTCCCAATTTTCTCGATAGGAATTCTTTTAGTGCATCAATATTACTGTTGTTATGCAAATTTGAAAATTCAGGTAAATAATCATCATTAATTTTCTCTATGTAAATTTCTGAAATACTACTTACATTCCTTACATTCGGATTTAACCGTGCAATAAAATAGTGCTCATTATCAGCAAAAGCTAACGTTATAGCAAACCAATAAACATTATCTCTAATGACACCATCTGCTATTTTACACTCCTTGCTTCCTAAGCAATAATCAACAATGTTAATTAATGCTGTTTTCCCAGATTTGGATTCACCTGTTATTATATTAACTTTCCCCAAATCAAACGAAAGAACTCTTTTCCTATCTGTATCTTTATACAGAATTATATTTTTTATTTGCATACTACGGTCTTATTTTTAGAAACATATAAATAGTTTGTTCATTACCAGTCAAACGAAACCATTTGCCAAGTAATTCAGCTTTTTTGTATATCATTTTAACTTCGTCAGAATGATCGCCTGTTGGATTTCTTCGCGTATATTGAACTATCTCTATTTTCCCATGATCATCAATATTAGCGACATTATGCAATAATAGAAATTTTAAACTTTCATTGGTATAAGGCATCAATTCTTTAACCCGACATGCAAAGTCAATAAACAAATACTCATTTTCATCAACCCACGAATGAAAATACGTACTTGATCTTTGAGGCATATTTTCTCTGGTTTTTTTATGCAGAATTATCGGCAATACCAAATGAAGTAATGAAAAAGGGAATCTTATTTCTTCTTCATTATTATTGTATGCTGCAATAGTTCTTCGTATTATCTCTCCACAAAAAGCAGGATTAAGTAAATTAGCTACTATTTGAGATCTATCTTCCCAGTTTTCCATTATCTATCATTTAATAATTCGTGAAAATTTGGATGCCAGCCGATTTTTTTATCATCTGCCAACATATGGCAACTCCCCGTTGTTAGATATTGAGGTTGAAAATTATTACGTATTTTACATGCAGGTGTCCTCTTTATATAATATTCCTCATAGAAGCTTTTCCCTGCTTTTCTCAGTTCATCCTCTGTCATTTCTTGACAATCATCCTTCATTAAAGCAAAGATTTGGTTCCAGTAATCATAAAGGAGTTTATCAAATCTATTATATTCATCGATTCCTGTTAAATTATCTCTCAACCACTTTGATCGTTGCTCAAAAGCTCTTCTAAAATCACTAATTGCATTTCTTAGACTGTTATTTCTCAGAGAAATAAGTCTTAATTGTTTGATGAAAATTCGTTCCTCATAATTTGCAATTTCATTTTCATCTATTGTCAAAGGGTCAGGGAAATCGTCAGGTAAATTGTCTGCAAAAAACATCTCTCTTGTATCTGAAATTTTCATTTGCAGCTCTTTACCTGAAATGCAATCTTTCTTTTGTGATAGTACTAATATACATTGTTGAAACCACCATCCCTCTATCTTCTCTACAAATAAATCTAATTTACCGATAGGTGCAGAATATATTAGCTCGTTTTTTATTGCACTTAATGTTCCATCAATTGATAGTGAAGCATCTATTATATAGATGCTATTTACTAACTTCGTCTGTTGTTCTGTGGATAAGCGACAGAAAGCCTCATATCCCTTTATATTAGTTTGATTACTACGCTCTGTACATATCTGAAGCATATCTTCTATTACACCTATTCGATTTTGAGAGCTATTGATCGTTAGTTTATATATAAATGAATCTGGACTTGTTGTTGCCGTTGTAATAAGCGTAAAAACAGTGCTATCCACATCTAATAATGTAGCAAGGATTGCTTCACTCCATATCCTAATTGTTTTCCAAAAGTCTGTACTTCTATCCGACAGATTAGCTACGGAATTAATGTGCAATTTTGTCTGATATAAATTCTTACAATCAGCATCCTCTATAACAATATCATCCAAATCCTCCAATCTCATTGAAGGATTTGCTTTTGCTCTTTCGCGTAATAGCAAATATAAACTATATCTAATTTGATAGTTATAGCCCAAAGATGGTTCTTTGGCTGAGAAATCTGTTTGGCAAATAGGATCCATACGCAATTTATATAATACTATTCATTTTTCATATTATCAATCAGCAAGTCTTTTATGCTAACTTGCAGAATATTGGCTATTTGATATAGAATTTCTAACGTTGGTTGTCTTCTATTACAAACATACGCATTAACCATACTAAAACTTTTCCCCAGCTTGCTTGCCAACCATGTTTGGGAAATCCCTCTGCTTTCAAGTACCTCTCTTATTTTATTTAATCCTCTTTTTTGCACTTTAGCTATGACTTAAATCCTCTAATGCAACAAATATAGTAAATAATATGCTATAACAAAAAAATATTTTGCAAATAAATTATTGAATATCATTTTAAAAGGGATTTAATTACAAAAACGAGAACAGGCAAACCATCACATACGGTTTGCCTGTTCTCGTTTTCATTTCAGCGGATCGCCTTCTTATAATTCTCTTCCAACATACGCTCAATATCCGTTTCACGGTACAACACCTTTCCTCCGAAAAGGATATAAGGTACTTTCCGCTCGTTGCGGTACTCTTGTAAAGTGCGACGGCTGACCTTTAGCCTTTCGGCTACCTCCTTGTCGGTCATATACCGCTCTCCATTCAGAGGTGGGTGGTAGTTCTGTACTAATTGACTGGCATCTTTTGCTCCCTTGCGTAAGGCTTGCAGGGCGTTGGCAATGTGTTCATCATCGGCTGTGATTACTTTTTCATTCATATTTACTTTGGATTTTAGTGGTTGTTTATGGGATTATCCCGAATAATCCCTTTCTGCGCGGAACTCATCTATTACAGGTAGCAGGCGTTCAACCTCTTCGGGTTTGTAATAGAACTTGCGGTTAATTTGCGAGAACCCTATCAGGCGGTTATCGCGTAAGGTTTGCAGTGTTCTTTGGCTGATATGCAGCAGGTGGCACACATCCTGCCCATCGAGCCAATTACTCATTTTCTTGTCGTTGCATCGGTGATGCAGGGCATTTATTTTCTCGGTCAGTGTACCCACACCGGATAATAACGCTTCAAAAGCCTTCTTCTCAATACTTATTATTTCCATAACTGAATCTATTTTTCAGCAAAAGTAACCCCTCTGCCACATAGTATATACAGGATTACTCTATGTGGCAGTGTATGGCTCCGGTTTGGCATCGTTTGGCTCTTTCCGTTTTTCCGAAACAGATAAAATCTTCCACAGGTGGTTGCCTACCTGTGGAAACGCCCCATGCAATTGCAACAACTTTGTCCCAGAATTAAAAACGCAATGGAATGGAAATCATAACAATGGAGAGCACCGCTTACAAGGAGCTAATTGAAAAGATAGAGCAAATATCTGTGTATGTTCGCAAAAATGAACAGCAAAAAGAAGATAATAAGGTAGATGTGTGGCTAAGCAGTAAGGAGGTTGCATCGCTGCTGGGTATTAGCTTGCGGTCGCTGCAACGGCTACGTGAGAGCGGACAGATTGGTTATGCTATTTTTCTGGGTAACTGCCGCTACCATTTTTCGGAGATTGAGCGACTGGTGGGTAACAGCATCTTCAATTTCAATGCTCAAACGTTGGAAGAATTCAAACGTAACTATCTGTTACGCACGGGAGGTAAGAAGCTATGAGCGTAGATACAGAAACTTTCGAGAAGTGGATGGGTAAGCTAATGGAGCGTTTCGATCACAACGAGCAGCTATTGTCATCACTTGCAGGCAAGGAGATTAAAGAGGTCTACTTTCTGGACGGTGTGCGATTACTGGATAATCAGGATGTTTGCCAGATGCTACACGCAAGCAAACGGTCGGTGCAACGCTATCGGAGTTCTGGTACGTTGAAATACCATATGCTACGGGGCAAAATCTACTACAAAGAGACAGATGTGCAGGAGTTCATCAAGACCCATTTTGCGGATTTTGAGCAGAAAAAGAGGGCGAAAAAGAAAAAGCCTTAACGCCAAACAGTGCCATTCAGAAGCCAAAGGCTGCCACCTGCCTCACTATCCATTGCGGTATGGTCTGCTACCGTTAAATTCGCCCTGAATTAATTTCATATCTCACTTAATCAATAAATTATGGAACAAAAAAAGAGTGATAAGGATGTCCTTATCGTCCGGGATGAGAAGACCGGAGAAATCAGTGTTGTTGCCGGACTGAAAGCCGACGGTACACCCAAGACGACCGCTGCCAAAGCGGAGAACAAGCCAGACTTTATGGTGTTTGACAAACACGGTAATGTGTTGGATAACTTCTTCAAGAACTTCTTCCGCCAGTGCAAAGAACCCAGTCGTTTCGGTTTCTACCGTGTGGCAGCGGACACTGTGGAGCACGTGATTGAAGTGCTCAAAAACTTAATCAAAGACCCAACGGGAAACAAGGCGTTGTTGGAGCCGCACCGTGTAGATACAGCTAAGTACGAACAAGCGGCTAAGGTGGAACAAGCACCTTCACAACAAGAAAAGCCGCAAGAGTCGCAACCCAAGCAGGGCTACCAATCCATCGACGAAAGCCGTATTAACTGGCAGGAGATTGAAGATAAGTACGGCGTAAAGCGAGCTGATTTGGAGGCTTCGGGTGATTTGACAAAGATGCTCAACTACGGCAAATCGGATTTAATGACCGTTGCACCCAAGTTTGGTGAAGAACGCTTTGAAGTGGATGCCCGCCTCTCGTTCAAACCGACGGCTGACGGTGGTTTTGCCCTTGTACCCCACGTTTTCCGTAAAGAACCTAAACTCGATAAAGAGTTCGAGGGGCATACGTTTACACCGGAAGATGTGGACAATCTGAAAAAGACAGGCAATATGGGGCGTGTGGTCGATTTGGTAAATAAAGGTACGGGCGAGATCACTCCCTCCTATATCAGTATCGACCGCCAGACCAACGAAATCGTATCTCTGCCCATTGGCAAAGCCCGTATCCCCGATAAAATAGGTAACACACCTATCAGTGAGCAGGAAAAAGCCGAGTTGCGTGCCGGACACGCCATCCCAAACAAGGAAATCACGCTTGCTAACGGCAAGAAGTTCAAAACCAACTTGCAGGTCAATGCGGATCAACGGGGTGTGGAGTTCGTGCCCCGCCAGTCGCAGCCCAAGCAAAGTAGGAATCAACAAACTGCTAAAACAGATACGGAGCAGAAACCGAAAACCTATAATTTCAAGTGGGTGGACGATAACGGAGCAATCCGTGCCCCAAAAACATTCGGAGGACAAACGCTTACACCAGAGCAGCAAAAGGATTATACCGAGGGGAAAGCCATTCTTGTCAAAGATATGGTGCGTGACGGACAGGGCAAGCCCTATACCGCCTACATCAAATTCAACGCCGATGAGCAGCGACCGAAATTCTATCGTGCGAACCCGGATGTTTCGCAAGCCACACAGATTACACCCGCAGCCGAGAGCCGCACACAGGTAGCGGTCAATACCGAAGGTAAGACCAACGAGGCGACCAAGCATGTCAAAGAACCGCTAAAGCAGGGGCAGACACAACCGACCGGGCAACAACAACGGAAGTATAATAAACCCAAAGGCGTGGGAATGTAAGGTATGACAGCAATATATATCATCATAGGCATATTGGTACTCTTAAATATTTGGATCATCCGAATATACCTCCGTCTGGGTAAACGCCTGCCTCCTATGCCACAAGACGATGCGGAGTATTACGATGAGAATGGCAATCACATCTATTACGACTGCAAATTAATCGCACAGCTTGAAAAAGAGAAACAGAAAATAACAACCGGGGCATAGCCCCAACCACTAAAATCCACAGTAAATAAAATTAGTATGAAAACAATCATTGCAGAAAAACCGAGCGTGGCGAGAGAAATAGCCCGTATCGTGGGTGCAACAGAGAAAGAGGAAGGTTACCTGAAAGGTAACGGGTACTATGTAACATGGGCTTTCGGGCATCTGGTTATGCCAGCCCTGCCCGACGGGTATGGAATCAAGGGTTTCCACCGTGATAACCTACCTATTATCCCGCCCGTGTTTACGCTTGTTCCCCGTCAGGTCAAGACCGACAAAGGCTACAAAGCCGATAGCGGCGTGGTGGCACAAATCAAAATTATCGCTAAACTGTACCGTGAAAGCGAGCGGATTATCGTCGCCACCGATGCCGGAAGAGAGGGGGAACTTATACACCGCTATCTGTACGAGTATATCGGCTGTGCTACCCCTTTTGACCGTCTTTGGATCAGCAGTCTTACCGACAAGGCTATACGTGAGGGGCTGGAAAACTTGAAAAGCGGTGCGGAGTATGATAATTTATACTATGCTGCCAAAGCTCGAAGCGAAGCCGACTGGCTCGTGGGAATAAATGCTACGCAAGCCATCACCGTATCTGCCGGACGGGGAACGTACTCACTCGGACGTGTTCAAACCCCAACGCTCTCGATGGTGTGCGAACGCTTTTGGGAGAATAGGCGTTTTACATCTGAGCCAGTTTTTCAACTCCATCTATCCACCGATGGCGTGACGGAGGGTGAAGTTCTGAAATTCTCGTCCATTGAAAAATGGAGAGAGAAACAGGTCGCCGAAGCTGCCTACCAGTCGGTCAAAGTGTGCGAAACGGCAACCGTTACCGCAGTGGAACGCAAGGAGAGTATACAGGAAGCTCCGCTACTGTATGACCTGACCACCCTCCAAAAAGAGGCGAATACCAAACACGGATTCTCGGCAGAGCAAACGCTCTCCATTGCTCAAAAGCTCTATGAGGCTAAGGCGATCACCTATCCCCGCACGGGTAGCCGCTATATTTCGGAAGATGTCTTTGCCGAAATTCCGGCACTGCTTCTTACATTGAAAGGCAATCCTACATGGGGTGGTTATATCGCCATCATGGGCGAACCGACACACCGCAGTGTGGATGATACCAAGATAACCGACCACCATGCCCTGCTCATCACGGGAGTAAAACCGAAAAATATTGAATCCAACGACCGAATTATCTACGATATGATTATCGGGCGTATGCTGGAATCTTTCTCCCAAAGATGCGTAAAGGATGTTACCACCGTATCGGCAACATGTGGCGATGTAGCATTTACCCTCAAAGGAACAATCATCAGAGAAGCCGGATGGCGTGCCGTGTGCAGGGAAGAGATGGAAGAGGTCGTTTTGCTCGATTGGTCTGAGGGCGATACACTACCCGTCAGGGCGTGTTCGCTTACCGAAGGGAAGACCAAACCCAAGCCGTTCCACACGGAGGCGACGTTGCTTGCCGCCATGCAAACCGCTGGCAAAGAGATAGAAGATGAACAGATGCGGCAATCGCTCAAAGAGTGCGGCATTGGTACACCTGCCACACGTGCCTCCATTATTGAAACACTCTTCAAACGTGAATATATGGTACGTGATAAAAAGAGCCTGATACCGACAGAGAAAGGACTTGCCCTCTATTCAGTGGTCAAGGCGATGCGTATTGCGGACGTGCAGATGACTGGTGAATGGGAATTGGCACTTACCCAAATTGAAAATGGTGAGATGAGTGCCGATACTTTCCGCAAGGGCATTGAGGTCTATGCCTCGCAGATTACCACCGAACTACTGACCTGTGATAAACTGTTTTCGCACAAGCAGACGGGCTGCACCTGTCCCAAATGCAAGACAGGTGAAATGCAATTCTACGGAAAGGTTGTGCGTTGCTCCAATCCCGATTGCGCCTTGCCTATCTTCCGTCAGAAGGCAGGCAAAACACTGACGGATGCCGACATCACCGACCTGCTGACCAAAGGGCAAACGGGAGTAATCAAGGGATTCAACAGCAAGGCAGGCAAACAGTTCAGTGCAGCCATCGAGTTTAATGCCGATTTCAACACCGTATTTGTCTTTCCCGAAATGAAAAAAGAGAGAACCACTAAACAAAGAAAAAAATAATGGTTATCTTTACCACTGAAATCGCAGTCATAATGGTTTATCTGTTTTACTGTGGATTTTAGTGGGGGCACTCGGTGGGGACACTGAGTGCCTATTTTTTTATCCGACAACTCACATCCACTAAAATCCAACGTAATATGATACATAAAAATCAACCGACAGAGTTTTCCTACTATGGACTCTATCTTTTATCTTACCTCAAAGAGAATCACCCCGATAAAGCAACCGATACAGATTTCATTGGTAGCCGTTCCGACCATGCCGCCGCTATCTACGAGCAATCCCGATTAGAGGGATATACACCCGAAGGAGCACAAGAGCTGGCAATGGCGGCATTGATGGAGGGGTTGCATTTCTCTGCCTACAATACAATTATCGAAGTACTCTGGAATGAGTTTGAAAACGAGATAGAGCCGGGCGATGCTCTGGCATTTGCTTTGAAGCTACTACCCATCCTCAAACCGATATTCTCTCGCTATCCACTTTCGGATGATTTCGCCCAGTCAGCCGAATATGACCTGCTCTATACGGAGCTGACGGGAGCTATCTCACTCATCACCGAAGACGACGAAGATGGCATTTAACCGTAAAGTAAAGTTACGGGAAAACATCGAGGCAATACGGACACTTTTTGAATTGGAAAAACGAGGGCTACCTGCTACTCCTTACCATAAGGAGGTGCTTAGTCGCTACTGTGGTTTTGGCGGGTTGAAATGTATACTCAATCCTGCCTCCGATTTGATGGACTCCGTACATTGGGCGAAATCAGACCTCGAACTATTCCCGTTAACAGCGGAGTTACACAGGGTTATCCGTGATTACTCCAAAGACGAGAAAGAGTATAAACGCTACTTTGACAGCCTGAAAAGTTCGGTGCTGACGGCGTTTTATACTCCCAAAGAGGTGGTGTCGGCACTTGCCGACACCATTGACCAAATTGGCATCATCCCCAAACACCTGCTCGATCCGTCGGCAGGGCAAGGGGTGTTTATCTCTGCTTTTGAGCAGAACGCTCCCTTTGTGGAGGTGATGGCATTTGATAAAGACCTGATTACAGGGAAACTTCTTTCATATCTCTATCCCCATCATAAGGTGAGAGCCGAAGGGTTTGAGCGGATTGAAAAGCCGTTTACCAATTACTTTGATGTGGCAACCTCCAACATTCCATTTGGCGATGTGGCGGTATTCGACCCCGAATATACGGGAGCCGCTAATTATTCCCGCCGTGCCGCAGCCAAGACCATTCATAATTATTTCTTTCTGAAAAGTCTGGATGCAGTCAGGGACGGTGGCATCGTGGCGTTCATTACCTCGCAGGGGGTGATGAACGCCCGTGAGGGTGCTATCCGTATGGAAATGCTCAAACATGCCGACCTTGTGTCGGCTATTCGTCTTCCGAATAACCTGTTTACCGACTATGCCGGAACAGAGGTAGGCAGCGACTTGATTATCCTGCAAAAGAACACCCAAAAAGAGGTGGTAACTCCTACCGATAAACTATTCGCCACCACTATACCCAATGCCGTAGGCATTGTTACAAATAACTATTTTGAGCAATATCCTGACCGGATTATCCGCACCAAAGAGAAAGTTGATACCGACCCCTATGGCAAACCAGCAATGGTTTATCTGCACGAAGGTGGCGTAGATGGTATTGCCACCGATATGCGTAAGGTATTAGCGGAGGATTTTTCAAAACATCTCAATTTGGAGTTGTATAACGGTATTGTGACAGAGCAAACCACTCAACGTATTCCCGCATCACAGTACGAACCTACTGAGCAAGATTGGCACGAGGTAGGAGAAATGATGGCAGAGAGGGAGCAGAAACAGTGGGCGGAAAATCTGCCGCAACCAGAACTGTTTGCTGCCAAAGAACCGGAGAAAAAAGAAGAGAAACCGGAGCTTGTCGCTCCCGTAACGAGCCTGTATGACTTGTTTAACTTTTCACAAGAAGAACGGAGATTGGCTCAATCAGGATTAAAGAAGCAGCAGACAAGCAAAAAAAGCAGACGTACACCTCCTGCCAATCGAAGTCTGTTCGACCAACCTGCTCATAAAGCGGAAGAGCCTGTTAAACAACCTGCCGTCAAAGTCGCTGACCCGGAAGATGTGTATGCCGCTATGGATTGGGATACCAACCCGCCCATCAACGGATTCTATGAGGCAATGATGCGTATGACCCCTCAGCAACGTAAGGAGTTGCGGGAAAGAACACAGGAAACAGTCAGCGATAAGCAGACAACCGAAAAACCTGTTTATCCGATTGCCAACGGCTTTGAGGAGGAACACCGCCGACGTTATGAACGCCAGCAGCAAGAGGTTAAGCGGGAACAAAAGCAGGAAGAAAATCGGAAACCCCGCCCGTTTTCCATTCCACTGGAACCGCACCACCGTGAGGGTACAATGGTGACGGACGGCGGTCAGGTGGGCTATCTGAAAGGCATAACCCGTTACGGGGCAACTTTCCATCCGCTTGAATTGGATAAGGCACAGCAAGAGAAAGCGGAACTTTATATGGCCATCCGTGACAGCTACCAGCGGTTGTACACCTACGAAGCAGAGATGCACCAAGAGAACAAGACCGAACGGTTTGCCCTAAATAGCTCTTATGATGCTTTTACCGAGCGTTACGGAAAGCTGAACGCCAAGGAAAATGTAAAGTTTTTGCTTATGGACTCGTCGGGGCGTGATATGCTCTCGTTGGAGAGAGCCGAAAACGGACAGTTCATCAAAGCAGATATTTTCGACCATCCGGTTACTTTTTCGCTGGATGGAGTTACGCACGTCGATACACCGGAAGAGGCTCTATCTGCATCGCTCAATAGATATGGAGCAGCGAATCTTGACTATATGGAAACGCTGTGCGACAACAGTAAAGAGGAGCTTATCAGCGAACTCAAAGGACGTATCTTCTTTAATCCGCTTATGGATAACTACGAGATTAAAGACCGTTTTATTGCCGGAAATGTGGTGGAGAAAGCGGAACGGATTGAAGCGTGGATAAAGGATCATCCACAGGATGAACGGGTGGACGAGGCTTTTCTTGCCCTTCGGGATGCAGCACCCCGCCCCATCACGTTCGATGAATTGGATTTCAATTTCGGAGAGCGTTGGATTCCAACAGGCATTTACACCGCCTATATCAAACATCTTTTTAATACGGATGTTTCGATTGCTTACTCCGAAACCATTGATGAGTATTCGGTGAATTGCAACTCAAAGAACGCCAAAATCACCGACCAATACGCTGTACAGGGGTATTACAGGAAGTATGACGGAATTAATCTACTGAAAAATGCGTTGGTTAATACCGTGCCTGATATAACAAAAAGCATCGGCAAGGACGAGAACGGTAACGATATAAAGGTAAGGGACAGTGAAGCCATACAGCTTGCCAACAGTAAAATTGATGAGATACGAAACGGATTCACGGATTGGTTACAAGAGCAGTCGCCCGAATTTCAGGGACGGTTAGCGAATCTGTACAACCGTAAGTTCAACTGTTTCGTGCGACCTACCTATGACGGTTCGCACCAGAGTTTTCCCGGTCTGGACTTGAAAGCACTCGAAAAGAAGTACAATATCAAGGAGGTATATCAGAGCCAGAAAGATTGTGTCTGGATGCTCAAACAGAACGGTGGAGGCATTTGTGACCATGAAGTGGGCACAGGCAAAACGCTGATAATGAGTATTGCAGCACAGGAAATGAAGCGGCTTGGATTGGCTCATAAACCGATGATAATCGGATTGAAAGCCAATGTAGCGGAGATTGCCGAATGTTACCGCACGGCTTATCCAAACGCTAAAATCCTCTATGCGACAGAAAAGGATTTCTCAATGCAAAATCGGGTGAAGTTCTTCAATAATATCAAAAATAACGATTGGGATTGTGTAATCATGTCACACGACCAGTTCGGAAAGATACCACAGCCGACAGACCTTCAGCAGGATATTTTACAGAAGGAGTTGGATTCGGTGGAAGAGAGTCTCGACGTATTGAAGACACAGGGCAAAGATATTTCACGGGGGATGCTCAAAGGGTTGCAGAAGCGAAAAATCAATCTGCTTGCAAAATTAGAGAAGATAGAACATGACATCAATTCACGCACGGATGATGTGGTGGATTTCAAGCAAATGGGTATCGACCATTTATTTGTAGACGAGAGCCACCAGTTCAAGAACCTTATGTTTAACACCCGCCACGACCGTGTGGCAGGACTTGGAAACTCAGAAGGTAGCCAAAAGGCAATCAATATGCTCTTTGCTCTGCGTACCATTCAGGAGCGGACGGGCAAGGATTTGGGAGCTACATTTTTGTCGGGAACAACTATTTCCAATTCATTGACAGAGCTGTATTTGCTGTTTAAATACCTCCGTCCAAAAGAGTTGGAACGGCAGAATATCAACTGTTTTGATGCGTGGGCGGCGATATTTGCCAAAAAGACCACCGATTTTGAGTTCTCGGTAACAAACCAAATTGTAAATAAGGAGCGTTTCCGTTACTTTATCAAAGTGCCGGAACTGGCAGCGTTCTATAATGAGATAACCGACTACCGCACAGCGGAGGACGTGGGTGTGGACAGACCTCAAAAGAACGAGATACTCCACAATATCGCACCTACACCCCAACAGACAGAGTTCATCGAAAAGTTAATGAAGTTTGCCGAAACGGGCGATGCCACGATACTCGGACGGGCGAAGCTCTCGGAATCGGAGGAGAAAGCAAAGATGTTGATTGCCACCGACTACGCCCGTAAGATGGCATTGGATATGCGGATGATAGACCCTGTAAAGTATGAAGACCATCCCGATAACAAGGCGAGCCACTGTGCTGCCCAAATTGCGGAATACTATAAAAAGTATGACGCACAGAAAGGGACACAGTTCGTTTTTTCGGATCTGGGAACTTACCAGCCGGGTAATTGGAGTGTGTATAGTGAGATTAAACGAAAACTGATAGAGGATTACGGTATTCCGGCTTCCGAAGTCAGGTTCATTCAGGAGTGTAAAACGCAAGCGGCTCGAAAAGCGGTGATAGATGCTATGAATAGTGGAAAAGTACGGGTGTTGTTTGGCTCCACCTCTATGCTTGGAACGGGTGTAAATGCCCAGCAGAGAGCCGTTTCTATTCATCATTTGGACACCCCTTGGCGACCGTCCGACCTCTCTCAACGGGATGGACGAGCGGTCAGAAAAGGCAACGAAATTGCGAAACTATATGCTGATAATAAGGTGGATGTGGTTATCTATGCGGTTGAGAAATCGTTGGATAGCTATAAGTTTAACTTACTACACTGTAAGCAGACCTTTATCAGTCAGCTCAAAAGCGGAGCGATGGGGGCACGTACCATTGACGAGGGAAGTATGGACGAAAAGTCGGGCATGAACTTTTCTGAATATATGGCTATCCTCTCTGGTAACACCGATTTATTGGATAAGGCACGACTCGAAAAGAGGGTTGCGGCGTTGGAGAGTGAGCGGAAATCGTTCAATAAAGCTAAAAGTGGCTCGGCGTGGAAGTTACAGGAGAATACCCGTATTCTTGACCATAACAAAGAGCAGATAGCCCGTATGACTGCCGATTACACGACGTTTACCTCACGGGCACAAACGGATGAGGATGGCTATTACCGCAATCCGGTTCGATTGGATGGTTTGCAGGCGACCGATGTTAAGAGCGTCGGGGCACGGTTACAGGAGATTGCCAAAAACGCTACAACTGGTGGAGAACACATTCCCATCGGAGAGTTGTACGGTTTCCCTATCCTTGTCAAGACCGAAACCGCCATTAGGGACGGAATGGAGGAGAAACAAAACCGTTTCTTTATTGAGGGGGCATACAAGTACACCTACAACAACGGACAACTGGCAATGGCAGACCATAAGGCAGCCGCAACCAATTTCCTGAATGCACTGGAACGTATCCCGAAACTCATTGAGCAGTACAAAACGCAGAATGTGGCACTTGAACGGGATTTACCTACGTTACAGGAGGTAGTCGGCGGCACGTGGAAAAAGGAAGATGAGTTGAAGCAACTAAAATCGGATGTATCAGCGTTGGAGCGAAAGATACAACTGACGCTCGTACCCCCCGAACAGCTAAGTAAAGATGGAACAGGGCAGACACAGGAGAAAAGAACAATTACACCTGCCAATAATGATAAAAACAATATCACAGAGCATGTTGTCATTACTCGTTTGAAGCCTCCTGCGCAGGAGGTCTCAAAGGGTTTCAAAATCTAAAAATATTGAATAACCGTAATTTTACGAACAAAACATTTGGAGATTACAAAAGCTGTTCGTAACTTTGCGAACAGAAAAATATAAAGATGAAGAAGAATAGAGATTATACAGTAGATCGTGAACAATTAGCTCGTTTTGCTAAGGCATTAGGGCATCCTGCACGAATTACCATTATGGAGTTTTTAGCTTCACAGGATAGTTGTTTCTTTGGTGACATTCACGATGAGTTGCCTATTGCCAAAGCAACGGTATCGCAGCATCTTAAAGAACTGAAGGATGCAGGACTTATTCAAGGTGAAATAGAACCGCCAAAAGTTCGTTATTGTATTAATAAGGAGAATTGGGCGTTAGCAAAAAAACTCTTTGGAACTTTTTTTGCTTGTTGTGTAAATAAAAAAATATGCTGCGAATAGTCGCATATTTTTTTGAGAATAGTGTTCGTAGTTTTGCGATTGACTAACATTAAAATTAGATAAAATGGAAATTAAAGTTTTAGGAACAGGATGTGCAAGTTGCAAGGCACTGCACGAAACAGTAAAGCAGGCGGTAGTCGAATTGGGTATCGAAGCGACAATCATCAAAGAAGAAGATCTAATGCAGATTATGAATTACAACGTCATGTCAATGCCGGGTTTAGTAATCAATGAAAAAGTCGTTTCAGCAGGGAAAAAGCTGTCGGTTGCCGAAGTAAAAGCGTTTTTAACCAAATAATCTAACAGGGAAATGAAAAAAAACGTATTCGTACTATTGGCAATTATCGGATTAATCTCTTGTGGTAATAATCAAAATGCCAATGCTCAGACCTCAACCAAAGCAGCACAAAAAGAGTATGTTGAAGTTCTCTACTTTCACGGCAAACAGCGTTGCGTTACTTGTAATGCTATTGAAAAGCTAACGAAAGAGGTTGTTGAGAAAGATTTTGCAGAGCAACTCAAAAATGGAAAAGTCGTATTTAAGGTGATCGACATATCCACCAACGAGGGTGAAAAAATCGCAGATAAGTATGAGGTTACTTGGTCGTCGCTCTATATCAATAAATGGAAAGACGGTAAAGAGACTAAAAACAATATGACCGATTTTGGTTTTTCTTATGCAAAGGGTTCGCCCGACGTATTCAAAGCCGGAGTTAAAAAGAAAATTGATGAACTCTTAAAATAGCGAGCCAATGGAATTTCTTCAATCACTTTTAGAAAACAGTAACATTCCTATTGTTACAGCTTTCTTGCTCGGCATACTTACAGCCATCAGTCCGTGCCCTTTGGCAACTAATATAACTGCAATCGGATATATCAGTAAGGACATTGAAAGTAAGCATCGTATATTTTGGGGCGGCATACTTTATACAGTTGGACGTATTATCACCTATACCGCTTTGGGATTTATACTCATTCCGATTTTGCGAGAAGGGGCAAGTATGTTTGCCATACAGAAAGCCATTAGCAAATATGGAGAGATGTTTATTGCTCCTGCTCTGATATTGATAGGGCTTTTTATGTTATTCGGGCATAAATTGAACTTACCGAAGTTTGGTTTCGGTGGTGGCGGCAGTGATAAATTGAAGAGTAAAGGTTCGTGGGGTGCGCTACTGCTTGGAGTTTTGTTTTCATTAGCTTTTTGCCCGACAAGTGGTGTGTTTTATTTTGGTATGTTGATGCCTATGTCGGCTGCCGAAACAGGAGGTTATTTACTTCCGGTGGTTTTTGCCATAGCCACAGGGTTGCCTGTCATTATTGTAGCATGGATTTTGGCTTACAGCGTTGCCGGACTCGGGAAATTCTACAATCGGATGCAGGTATTCCAAAAATGGATGAACAAGATTATCGCACTACTCTTTATTGCAGTAGGTGTCTATTACGCAATTACGTTTTATATATAAATAATTTTAAGAATCGAAGAATATGAAAACAATAGAGATTTTTGATCCTGCGATGTGTTGTCCTACAGGATTGTGTGGACCAAACATCAATCCCAATTTAATGAGAATTGCAGCAGCCGTTCAGTTCTTGCAGAAACAAGGGGTAAACATCACACGGCACAATCTGCGTGATGAACCGCAAGTATATGTATCTAATACGGTCGTAAACGGGTATTTGCAAGAAAAAGGAGCAGATGGTTTGCCCGTTGTGCTTGTTGATGGTGCTATTGCTAACTCTGGGGAATACCCGACCAACGAACAGCTAACGGAGTGGACTGGCGTTGCACTGAATTTCGTTCCTATAAACCAATAAGAAGTTATGAAAGCATTTGATTTATCAAAAATAGAACTCACTAAATATCTGTTCTTTACAGGTAAAGGTGGTGTTGGCAAAACCTCAATTGCCTGTGCTACGGCTGTTGGCTTGGTTGACGGAGGTAAAAATATTCTGCTCATCAGCACTGACCCGGCTTCAAACTTACAGGATGTTTTCAATCAGCCGCTTAACGGACAGGGAACAGCTATTGCCGAGGTCAAAGGACTGACCGTTGTAAACCTCGACCCCGAACAAGCAGCAGCGGCGTATCGGGAAAGTGTGATTGCACCGTTTCGTGGCAAGTTGCCCGAAAGCGTTATCCAGAACATGGAAGAACAGTTGTCCGGTTCTTGCACGATTGAAATCGCAGCATTCAATGAATTTTCGGATTTCATCACGGACGAAACTAAACAAAAGGATTACGACCATATCATTTTTGACACAGCTCCCACTGGGCATACATTGCGTATGTTGCAGTTACCTTCCGCATGGAGTACGTTTATCAGTGAAAGTACGCACGGAGCTTCTTGTTTAGGACAATTATCGGGATTAGAACAACGTAAAGATGTTTATAAAAAAGCGGTTGCCACACTTGCCGATGGCAATGCCACTCGTTTGGTATTGGTTAGCCGTCCCGACGTAGCACCGTTGAAAGAGGCTGCCCGCTCTTCACACGAATTGGAATCTCTTGGAATTAAAAACCAAGTGCTGGTTATCAACGGTATATTGGAGAACACGGACAGTAGTGATACGGTTTCAGAGCAGATAGCAGAACGTCAGCAATCCGCACTCACTTCTATGCCGGAATCATTGAAAAACTATCCCGCATATAGTGTTCCATTACGTTCTTACAACTTGTCAAGTATTGCTAATATCCGACGTTTATTGTCGGAAGATAATCTTGATGCCGAAGTTAGTTATACGCCATTAACAGGAGAAAAGAACATAGACGATTTGGTGCAAGACCTATTTACTTCCGGCAAACGGGTTGTATTTACAATGGGTAAAGGCGGTGTTGGTAAAACAACAATGGCGACAAATATTGCTCTGAAATTACACGCTCTTGGTAAAAAAGTACATTTAACGACCACCGACCCAGCCAATCATATCAACTATGATTTAGCAATCGGGGCAGGAATAGATGTTAGTAAGATAGACGAAGCCGAAGTGCTGGAAGCCTACAAGAACGAAGTTCGTGCAAAAGCCCGTGCCAACAATATGTCGCAGGCAGATATGGAATACATCGAAGAAGATCTACGTTCACCGTGTACACAGGAAATTGCGGTATTCAAAGCCTTTGCCGACATTGTAGATAAGGCAGAGAATGAAGTTGTGGTAATTGATACAGCACCCACTGGGCATACGTTGCTCTTGTTGGACGCAACCCAAAGTTATCATAAGGAGGTGGAGAGAACGCAGGGAGAAGTTTCCGGTGCGGTAGCTAAACTATTGCCACGACTCAGAAATCCCGAAGAAACAGAGGTCGTTATCGTTACCTTACCCGAAGCAACTCCGGTATTTGAAGCGGAGCGACTGCAAGCTGATTTAAGGCGGGCGGGTATCAATAACAAGTGGTGGATTGTCAATTCCTGCTTGGCTATGACGCACACTAAAAACCCATTTCTACAAGCCAAAGCTAAAAGCGAATTGGGATGGATTGAGAAAGTGAAACAATTATCAAATAGTAATACAGCACTCGTTGAGTGGAAAAATATATAACGTTATGAAAGTCTTAATTCTTTGCACAGGTAATAGTTGTCGTAGTCAAATGGCTCACGGTTTTTTGCAGTCGTTTGACGAAAATATAACAGTTCGTTCGGCTGGCACACAGGCGGCAGGTAAATTAAATGCAGGAGCTGTTAAGGCAATGGCAGAGGTCGGGATAGATATTTCACACCACACCTCTGATCCTGTTGAAATGTATCTTGATGAGCAGTGGGATTATGTAATAACCGTATGTGGTGGAGCTGCTGAGGCTTGTCCGATGTTTACAGGGAAAGTAAAACACCGTCTGCATATTGGCTTTGACGACCCGTCTCACGCCGAGGGAACGCCTGAATTTATTGAAAGTGAGTTTCGCCGTGTAAGGGACGAGATAAAGAATCGCTTCTACGAGTTTTATATCAAAGAAATAAAGAAACAAGAACTACCAAAATGTTCTTGTGGAAAGTAACTGCTAATTATTGTCTGCAATGGAAAAGAAACAAGGCATAGGCTTTTTTGAACGATACCTGACTATCTGGGTAGCACTGTGTATCGTTGTGGGAATTGGTATAGGTCAATATCTGCCTATCATTCCCGATACATTGAGTAAATTTGAGTACGCTAAGGTATCTATACCTGTGGCAATACTCATTTGGTTGATGATTTATCCGATGATGCTCAAAGTGGATTTCCAAAGCGTGAAGAACGTAGGAAAAAGACCCAGAGGTATTATAGTAACTTGTGTTACCAACTGGCTAATAAAGCCGTTCACGATGTTTGGTATTGCATGGCTCTTCTTTTACGTGATTTTCAAGGCTCTGATTCCAGCGGAGTTGGCACATGAGTACTTGGCAGGAGCGGTGCTGCTTGGTGCTGCACCATGTACGGCAATGGTCTTCGTTTGGAGTTATCTGACCAAAGGCGATGCTGCTTATACATTGGTACAAGTGGCGGTTAATGATTTGATAATTCTTGTGGCATTCGCTCCGATTGTGGCGTTCCTGCTCGGCGTTGGGGGTGTCGAAATACCTTGGGATACGCTGTTACTATCGGTGGTGTTGTTTGTGGTTATACCTCTTGTGGCAGGTGTTTTGACACGTATAGGGGTTGTAAAACGCAAAGGCATAGAGTCTTTCAATAATGTATTCGTTAAGAAATTTGACAATTTTACAATCGGTGGATTGCTTTTGACTCTTATTATCCTATTCTCTTTTCAAGGAGAAACAATACTAAATAATCCTCTTCATATCTTGCTTATTGCCATTCCATTGATTATTCAAACGGTATTGATATTCTTTGTAGCCTATGGTTGGTCGAAAGCGTGGAAACTTCCGCACAACGTGGCAGCTCCGGCAGGAATGATTGGGGCAAGTAACTTCTTTGAACTGGCTGTTGCCGTTGCTATTTCGCTGTTCGGACTTCAATCGGGCGCTGCGCTGGCAACAGTGGTGGGTGTATTGGTGGAAGTGCCCGTAATGCTGATGCTCGTTAAAATAGCAAACAACACTCGTGGGTGGTTTCCTGTAAAATAAGTTCAACGCATAATATAATCAAAATGAAATCATTAAAAAAAGTTCTTACTACTTGGAAAAAGTAAATATTGGTCTTTGATTTTTTCATTCATCAATTCATTGATTTTAATAACATAAACGTTAATACAGGAGGATAACTAAATCAAAGACTCAGAGTATTTTACGTTCTGATTTAACGGCATATATCTGTCGGTAAAGTGGACTCATTTATTGCTATTTGAACTTAGAGCTGAAATAATAAAGAAAGAGACATTACATCTGATTTAAGCGAATGGTAAATCCCACATTATAGTCGCAATTCAACTTTGCAACTTTGTTGCAGGTTATTAGCTGTAACTTTGCAGTATAATTAAAATCTACAGAATATGGGACAATGTCATTGCGAAACACAGATATGTGTACAAGATAGTATTTCCACAAAGAAGCTATCTATAATACAGGAGTATTGGAGACCGTTAATTGCATTAGTAATGATTCTTGTTGGTAGCGGAATCAGTGCATTGAGTTTTACCTTCTTCCAAAATGAATACATTTCATTGGCGTGGTATACACTTGCGTATATCCCAGTTGGCTTACCAGTAATGAAGGAAGCATGGAACAGTATCCTACAAAAAGATTTTTTCAGTGAGTTTACGCTAATGTCTATTGCTACTATCGGGGCATTTTATATTGGCGAGTATCCTGAGGGGGTAGCTGTCATGCTTTTTTATACAATTGGAGAGATGTTTCAGAGCAAAGCCGTTGATAGAGCCAAGCGAAATATTGGTGCTTTATTAGATACCCGTCCAGAGACAGCGATGGTATTGCGAAATGGCAAGTTGGTATCTGTATCACCTAAGACGGTAGAAGTAGACGAAACAATAGAGATCAAAACAGGAGAACGAGTGCCTTTGGATGGGTTTTTAATCAGTGACTTTGCAGCATTTAACACCTCGGCTCTAACAGGAGAAAGTATCCCTCGTAATATCAGTAAAGGAGAGGAAGTGTTGGCAGGAATGATTGTTTCAGATAAAGTTATTCGTATACAGGTGAATAAGCCATTCGACAAAAGTGCTTTGGCGAGGATTTTAGAATTGGTTCAAAATGCCACTGAACGGAAAGCTCCAGCAGAACTCTTTATTAGAAAATTTGCTCGGATCTATACTCCCATTGTAATTGGGCTGGCTGTATTAACAGTTTTATTTCCATATCTCTATTCGGTTATTAATCCGGAATTTGGATTTGTATTTAATGATTGGTTATACAGATCGTTGGTGTTTTTGGTTATCTCGTGCCCTTGTGCATTAGTTATCAGTATTCCGTTAGGATATTTTGGAGGAATTGGAGCAGCATCAAGGCTTGGGATATTGTTTAAAGGCGGTAACTACCTCGATGCAATTACAAAAATAAACACTGTTGTTTTTGACAAAACGGGAACGCTGACCAAAGGGACTTTTGCTGTACAATCTTCAAATAGTATTGATACTGTTTCTCTGAATGAATTAATAATGTATATTGCTTCAATAGAAAAAAATAGCACACATCCTATTGGCAAGGCAATTGTTGAATATGCTAATAATAAAGGAATCAAACTGGTTTATGCTAACAACACGGAAGAGATAGCCGGGCATGGTTTGATGGCAGAGGTCAATGGTAAAAAGGTATTGGTTGGAAATACCAAGTTATTGTCGAAATTTGGTGTAGAGTATCCTCTTGAGATTAATAAAATTAAAGAAACGATTGTAGTTTGTGCGGTTGATGCAACTTATGTGGGTTTTCTTCTTCTCTCTGACGAACTCAAAGAGGATGCAAAAAAAACAGTAACAGAGCTAAAGTTGCTGGGGATTGAAAATATTCAGATTTTATCTGGCGATAAACAAAGTATTGTTACTAACTTTGCTGAACAGCTTGGAATATCAAAGTGTTACGGAGATTTGTTGCCTGAGGGGAAGGTGAAGCACATTGAAGAGCTAAAACAAGACAGTGCCAATCAGGTCGCCTTTGTCGGTGATGGAATGAATGATGCCCCTGTTCTTGCTTTGAGTAATATTGGCATTGCTATGGGAGGACTTGGAAGTGATGCTGCCATCGAAACGGCAGATATAGTAATCCAAACCGATCAACCATCAAAAGTGGCTACCGCAATCCGGATAGGGCGAATTACACGTCGAATTGTATGGCAGAATGTGTCGTTAGCTTTTGGAGTTAAGTTGGTTGTAATGATATTAGGTGCAGGAGGAATCGCAACATTATGGGAAGCTGTTTTTGCAGATGTTGGAGTTGCTCTAATTGCGATTATTAATGCTGTTAGGATACAGAAGATGATAAAATAACAACTGAATAGTAGAGAAGTATAGTTGACTCTGTTACTATAAAGAACAAAGAATATTATGATGGAGAATGGCGAATATTTGGATAGATTAAAGAAACGAGGTATTAAACCTACCTCTATGCGTGTGTTGATACTTAGAACGATGATGCAAGAGAATCGTGCTGTGTCAATACTGGATATAGAAAGTATGTTAGAAACGGTTGATAAATCAACCATATTTCGCACTGTTACATTGTTTTTGTCTCATCATTTGATACATAGCATTGACGATGGTAGTGGCTCATTGAAATATGCTGTATGCGGCAACTCTTGTACTTGTGCTGTTGAAGATTTACATTCCCATTTTTATTGTAACAGTTGTCACAAGACTTACTGTTTAGAGGGTATTGATGTGCCTGTTGTAGAGTTACCCGTAGGGTTTTCACTCCAAAGTATAAATTATGTTCTAAAAGGAACTTGCTTTGCATGTTCTTCAAAAAACAAATCATAAAAAAATAGAAATGCCTCATTTGCAACTAAGTTGCAAATGATTATGCTTATCTTTGCACTAAGAAAAAAATACATGAAGCAATTCTTTTCCATATTACCTGTCTCAATAGTAGTACTGCTAATAACAGTATTCTCTATTGTACCCCATCATCATCACAAAGAGGTGCTGTGTATGGTAATGGAAATGTGCGAACAAGACAATACTTACAATGACCAACATACTGAGCATGAAACTTCACCTGAAGAAGCAGATTGTGATAATGGTTGTGTTGTGAGTGCTTTATACACGGCTCCTTCAAATGTTTTGAACGGAGACTCCGTCATTGATGGTAATCATGATTTTTTAGTTAAATCTTTTTGTCTGCTTACTTCGTACGTTTTATATATTCCCCAATTTTCAATCATTCCAAAGACATACCTCTCGTATGTCATTTCTTACGAGTCCGCACCTCTTGGTCTTTCTTGCGGACTGCGTGCTCCTCCTTCTTATTTATCTTAATTTAGGCTTAGAGTCTACTTGCTACTTGGTTGATATCTTTTTTTAAAGATATTCAGCATGCATATATTAAGATTATTCACACAATTAATGCCTCAAGGAGGTACGTATTAAATTATGTTACACGGAAAGAAAGTAGAACGTTATGTGCTACTCTCAAGTTTGATGTGTATATGCGTCCCAATGTGCGTATATGCCAATGAGATAGTAATTGCTCCAACAAATGAGGGAGTTAGCACAGATAGTACTACAAAGATTCGCACGCAATCTCAGTATAAGCGACTAATATTTCCTACTGCACTGATGACACTTGGTGCAATAGAAGTAATATTAGCGCCTAAATACAGGTTGTTAAATTATGCAATAGGTCATGAAGTAATAACCCATCAACCAAATAAATTCACAATAGATGATATCACTCAATATGTTCCAGCAGCCAGTGTGTATGTTTTGAATTTAAGTGGTATAAAAGGGAGACACAACTTCAAAGACAGAACAATTATATTAGGGATAGCAAGCCTTTTCACAGCGGCTTCAGTCAATGCAATAAAATATACAGCAAAAGTAGAAAGGCCAGATAAATCGGCATTTAATTCCTTTCCATCTGGACATACTGCTGTAGCCTTTATGGGTGCTGAATTTTTGTGGCAAGAATACAAAGACGTTTCTGTATGGTATGGTATTAGTGGTTACATTGTAGCTGCTACAACTGGTGCTCTTAGGATATATAACAATAAACACTGGGTTGGTGATGTCGCTTTTGGTGCAGGTCTTGGTATTTTAAGCACAAAAATGGCATACTGGATATATTCTGCTATACAGAACAATCGGTCAAAGAAGAAAAATAAAATCGGGAATAATCTTATTGTGTATCCATATTATAATGGGCAACAAGGAGGAGGACTCGCTATTTCAAAACAATTTTAAAAACAGAAAAATGGAAACAGTTACACTAAACAGACAATTGACTTTTGTAGAGCAATTGCAACGATTAATAAATCAAGCATTAGATGTGCTTGGAGTTAAACCTAATTCATCATTATTTATAAGAAACTTGAATGGGGAGATTCTTACTTACAAGCACTTTCTTACCCGAACAAAAGAAGAAGAATTCATCAACTCTTTCAAGGGTAGCAACCCAGCGATTGGATACTTTTTCGGAGAGCGAGTTCAAATGCCCAATGACCTATATTCCGCTAAGGCAGCAGGAATAGAGCAAGAACTTTGGGGCAAAGGTTTACCCGATGTCTCCCCCAATTTATATTCGCGAAACACAATCGAAACTTATATATACAATACCCAATTGGAGAGAAAGCAGTTGCTTTCCAAAGGAATGAACAGTATTGAAGAGATACAATTGGCAGCCGTACAATTAGATGGATTTGCTCTATTATCAATTGAAAATCCTTCGGAAAAAGTGCAGATGGCGGCTGTCGAAAAGGAATTGGGAAATATTACCTTATTAGACTCTCCGAGTGACGCTGTACAAATATACGTGGCAGAGCGCGATCCTTTGTCGGTATCACTATATCCATCATCTGAAGCTGCACGCATGGTAGCGATACAAAAAGCCCCGGCAGTTATTATGCATATTGAAAATCCATCACTTGCTTTATGTAAAATTGCAATTGAAAAAGAGTTCTCATGTGTAGTAAACTATGCTGGACCAGAAGCAACAAAAAGGTTGTTTGAAAAGTTGAGAGATATAGAAGAAAGGCATAGCGAAGAAAAATTGATTGCTCACCATGCCGACAACTATAAACAAGGCGTATCGGAAGCAGAATCAGCAGACTGGAGACGTGATAATGAACGGCAGAAAGCGTTAGAGATATTTAAGAGAGAATCATTATTAGCGGGCAAATTGTCTACTGAAGAAACTGAAATTTTAAATTGTATGCAATGTTCTGATTCTCTTCCTTACAAAGAAGAAAAATTGCCGAGTAAGTTTAATTTTTCAGTCGAAATGAAAGAACATGAAAAGCTTTTGGAAAATCATGAGAAGGGCGATGATAACGATGGTGAACTGTACAACAATGAGTCAAAAGTTCGTATTAAGGCTGGTTATGTCTTAGAAGAAAATGGATTTTTGACAAAGGGTACTACCATACATGAACTCATAGAGGAAGGATGGAAACCTGAGTTATTAAATGCTTTAGCTCGCTTATCAGTAGAGAATAATGATAACAATGATAACGGAGAGAATGTATTGAAACTGCATTTTATCAGAAAAGATTTGAGCAGTAATCTGGAACAACCATTCATGAGCCATTACTTCAGCGAAGAGCAAAAAAGGAATCTGATTAGTACTCAAAATGCTGGCGAAACAATTCAGATAACAGATACCAAGGGGAAGTTTCAATCGGCATTAGTGTCAGTAGATAAACTAGCAGATGAGTTAGTTTATCTACCTATAGAAAAAGTCGTGATATCTAATACTTTTCGAGGCGTACAGTTGACAGATGAAGACAAACTTGTACTGAAAACAGGTCAGTCTCTAACCATTGACAATGTAAGAGCTGGACAAAATACAGTCTATAGTGTCACAGTGCAATACAGTGCGGATTTAAAAAAGGTGGTTGCTCTTGCTGACTCCAACAAGATTACCATCATTGAAGGGGCAAAGCTATCACGAAAAGAGAGTGAAGAGCTTAGAAAAGGCAAAACAATACAGGTTTCAAATATGATTGATGATAAAGGAGAGAAATATTCAGCTTTTGTCAGAATCGGATATCCTAAAGAAGAAATTTTTATCACTCCTACCAATGAACACAAGGTACAAGTTAGTCATAACAACCGTGGAGAAAAGACGGAGGAGAATAAAAAGGCAGAGAAAAGTAGAGGGCGGTCTTCGGAGAAAAGTGGTACCACGCAAGTAAAGCGTGATAAGAAAATAATTAAATAATTTGTATTTTAAATAAATCATTAATTTGTTATCATAATGGGAGAAATCAAAAAAGAAGAATTGGGCTATTTTAGACTTAACCTAATTCAATACCTGGCAGAAGAACATCCATTATTTCTATTGGATAAAGAGTTTGTTATCGCACGTTCGGATGCAGCCGGTAGAGCGTGTTGTGATGCAATCAAATCCGGTGAGGCTAAAAATGCCGATGAAGGTATTTACATCGGTCTTCTTACTCTTTATGATGGATTGGATAAAACCGACCATAGTTTTTCCTCTATCTGTGATGCCATTCAAGAAATGAATAGCATAGAAGAAGATAAGACTGAGGAATTGGCGATGCAACTTATTCCTATCGTGGAAAAAGCGATGAGTGAGACAGGTCTAATCAAATTAGATACTGAACTGAGAGAGCATAAGGTGAAGTCTTTAATCTATTCCATCGTGAATAAATATAATGAATAATGGCTTATTACAAAGAACAACATTTAAGAGACAATATAGAAGGCATTAAGTTGGCTTTTATTATTTCTAAGGAGAAGGTTTATGTGCTTTCAAATGAAGAACGAACTATCTTAAGGAAGTATTCCGGATTCGGAGGAATAAAGGCTGTTCCAAAAGGAATTTGCTTTGCATGTTCTTCAAAAAATAAATCGTAAAAAAAAACATAAATGCATCATTTGCAACTAAGTTGCAAATGATTATGCTTATCTTTGCACTAAGAAAAATATATATGAAGCAATTCTTTTCCATATTACCTGTCTCAATAGTAGTACTGCTAATAACAGTATTCTCTATTGTACCCCATCATCATCACAAAGAGGTGCTGTGTATGGTAATGGAAATGTGCGAACAAGACAATACTTACAATGACCAACATACTGAGCATGAAACTTCACCTGAAGAAGCAGATTGTGATAATGGTTGTGTTGTGAGTGCTTTATACACGGCTCCTTCAAATGTTTTGAACGGAGACTCCGTCATTGATGGTAATCATGATTTTTTAGTTAAATCTTTTTGTCTGCTTACTTCGTACGTTTTATATATTCCCCAATTTTCAATCATTCCAAAGACATACCTCTCGTATGTCATTTCTTACGAGTCCGCACCTCTTGGTCTTTCTTGCGGACTGCGTGCTCCTCCTTCTTATTTATCTTAATTTAGGCTTAGAGTCTACTTGCTACTTGGTTGATATCTTTTTTTAAAGATATTCAGCATGCATATATTAAGATTATTCACACAATTAATGCCTCAAGGAGGTACGTATTAAATTATGTTACACGGAAAGAAAGTAGAACGTTATGTGCTACTCTCAAGTTTGATGTGTATATGCGTCCCAATGTGCGTATATGCCAATGAGATAGTAATTGCTCCAACAAATGAGGGAGTTAGCACAGATAGTACTACAAAGATTCGCACGCAATCTCAGTATAAGCGACTAATATTTCCTACTGCACTGATGACACTTGGTGCAATAGAAGTAATATTAGCGCCTAAATACAGGTTGTTAAATTATGCAATAGGTCATGAAGTAATAACCCATCAACCAAATAAATTCACAATAGATGATATCACTCAATATGTTCCAGCAGCCAGTGTGTATGTTTTGAATTTAAGTGGTATAAAAGGGAGACACAACTTCAAAGACAGAACAATTATATTAGGGATAGCAAGCCTTTTCACAGCGGCTTCAGTCAATGCAATAAAATATACAGCAAAAGTAGAAAGGCCAGATAAATCGGCATTTAATTCCTTTCCATCTGGACATACTGCTGTAGCCTTTATGGGTGCTGAATTTTTGTGGCAAGAATACAAAGACGTTTCTGTATGGTATGGTATTAGTGGTTACATTGTAGCTGCTACAACTGGTGCTCTTAGGATATATAACAATAAACACTGGGTTGGTGATGTCGCTTTTGGTGCAGGTCTTGGTATTTTAAGCACAAAAATGGCATACTGGATATATTCTGCTATACAGAACAATCGGTCAAAGAAGAAAAATAAAATCGGGAATAATCTTATTGTGTATCCATATTATAATGGGCAACAAGGAGGAGGACTCGCTATTTCAAAACAATTTTAAACAAAATAAGAATATGAAAACAAATATCGTTAGCATTTTGATGATTGCAGCTCTTTTTATGGTTAGCTGTGGTACTGCCCCAAGTAATGAACAAAAAGCATCAACAGACAAGCATGAGCATGCTGAAGGTGACGGACACGATCATGCAGCTGAAAAAGACCATGAACACTCAGAAGGTGATGGACATGATCACGGTGGCGAAGTGAAAAAAGAGGCACACGCAGATGAAATAGTTTTTACAAACGATCAAGCTAAGGCTGTAGGTTTAAAAACAGAGGTGGTAACTCCTCAAACTTTTAGAAATGTGATTAAAACAAGCGGTCAAGTTCAAGCTCCACAAGGCGATGAACAGACTGTTGTTGCAACTTCGAATGGTGTCATTTCATTCGCAAATGCATCTATTACTGATGGAGTGCCTGTTCGTGCAGGGGAAACGATAGTTGTTGTTTCAGCCAAGAATCTGCAAGAAGGAGATCCAAGTTTGAAAGCGAAAATCGCATTTGAGACAGCCGAAAAAGAGTATAAAAGATCTGAAGGATTAGTAGCTGATAAGATTATCTCAACGAAAGAATTTGAGCAGACACGCTTGCGTTACGAAACGGCAAAAGCCGTTTATCAAGGGCAAGCAGCTAACGTTACTGCATCAGGTATTCGTATCACTTCCCCAATAAACGGTTATATCAAGAATCGTCTGGTTAGCCAAGGGGAATATGTTTCAGTCGGACAACCAATCGCTACCGTAGCCCAGAACAGACGCTTGCAACTTAGAGCAGAGGTGTCAGAGAACTATTTCAAGCATTTGAAAAGTGTAAATAGTGCAAATTTCAAAACAGCCTATGATAATGCCACCTATAAAATGTCGGAGATGAATGGCAAGTTGCTTTCTTATGGCAAGACTTCAAGCAACAATTCATTTTATATTCCTGTAACATTTGAGTTTGATAATGTAGGAAATATTATTCCCGGAGCATTTGCTGAGGTATATCTTTTGGCACAACCAAAAGATAACATTATTTCAGTTCCTGTATCCGCTTTAACCGAAGAACAAGGTTTAAACTTTGTGTATCTTCAGATAGAAGACGATGCTTTTAAGAAGCAAGAGGTGACAGTAGGGCAAAACAACGGCGATCGTGCAGAGATTTTAAAAGGACTCAAAAAAGGAGATAAAATAGTGACTAATGGAGTGTACCAAGTAAAATTGGCGGCATCTTCTTCTGTTATTCCTGACGGTCATAATCATTAATACATTAAAATTTGAGTTATGTTAAATAAAATCATAAAATTTTCACTCAATAATCGCTTAGTTGTTCTTGTAGCATCTGTATTATTGATGGTAGCAGGTATATACACCGCTACAAATATGGAAGTTGACGTATTCCCTGATTTGAATGCACCTACAGTCGTAGTAATGACGGAAGCCAAGGGTATGGCTCCCGAAGAGGTGGAACGTCTGGTGTCATTCCCTGTAGAAACTGCTCTAAATGGAGCTACCGATGTTCGTCGTGTGCGTTCTTCTTCAACGACTGGTTTTTCGATTGTGTGGGTGGAATTTAATTGGGGGACAGATATTTACAAGGCAAGACAGATTGTCTCTGAAAAACTGTCTGTTGTTAAAGATGCCCTACCGCCTAATGTAGGTAATCCGACGTTAGGTCCTCAATCGTCTATTCTTGGAGAGTTGATGTTTGTAGCTCTAACCTCAGACTCTACTTCACTGCAAGATCTTCGTACCATCGCCGACTGGACAATCCGTCCACGTATTTTAGCAACGGGTGGCGTTGCACAGGTAACAGTTATTGGAGGAGAGATTAAAGAATACCAAATATTACTCGACCCTCAAAAAATGAAACACTACGGCATCGCTCTTAATCAAGTAAATGCAGTTGTGCAAAACATGAATCAGAATGCCGCAGGTGGTGTTCTATACGAATACGGTAACGAATATATTATCCGAGGTGTTTTATCAACAGAAAAGATTGATGCACTTGGTAAAGCTGCTATCACAACGGTAGATGATATTCCTGTGCTTTTGGAAAATATAGCAGAGGTGAAAATAGGTAATCGTGCTCCCAAAATGGGTCTGGCTTCTTATCGTACTGAACCTGCCGTTTTAATGACCATTACCAAACAACCAAACACCAGTACACTTGAACTGACCGAAAAATTAGATAAAGCAATAGCAGAGTTGCAAAAAACACTTCCTGCTGATGTAAAACTTTCAACTGACATTTATCGTCAAGCAAGATTTATTGAAAGTTCCATTGACAATGTGCAAAAGTCACTTTATGAAGGCGGTATCTTTGTCATCATTGTACTCTTCATATTTTTGATGAATGTCCGTACTACTGTTATATCATTGGTCACTATTCCTCTGGCATTGGTAACCTCTATTCTTGCACTTAAATTCATGGGGCTTACTATCAACACAATGAGTTTGGGCGGTATGGCTATTGCCATCGGATCACTCGTAGATGATGCGATTGTAGATGTTGAAAATGTCTTTAAAAGGCTACGAGAGAACAGAAACAGGCCTGAAGATGAGCGCAAGTCTGTAATGACGGTTGTGTTTAATGCATCAAAGGAGGTGCGAATGCCTATTTTAAACTCTACACTTATTATTGTAGCCAGTTTTGTACCATTGTTTTTCCTTTCAGGTATGGAGGGACGTATGCTTGCTCCACTTGGAATTGCTTTTATTGTAGCATTATCCGCATCAACGGTTGTGGCATTAACACTGACGCCGGTATTGTGTAGTTACTTGTTAGGAAATAAGAAAAATGAAAACAAGTTAGAAAAAGAGCCTTTCGTTGCCCGTAAACTCAAAGTGGTCTATACAAAAGCATTAGAGTGGACACTTCGACATAAGAAAGTAGTGTTGTCAATAACAGGTGCAGCTATGATTGGGTCAGTGGTGATATTCTTTAGTTTGGGACGTAGCTTTCTTCCACCGTTTAATGAGGGTTCGTTTACTGTAAGCGTTAGTACCTTGCCTGGAATCTCACTTGAAGAGTCAGATAAAGTTGGTCGTATGGTTGAAGAGGCGTTGCTAACAATTCCTGAAATTCAAACCGTCGGACGTAAAACTGGACGTGCTGAATTAGATGAACATGCTTTAGGAGTGAATGTGTCTGAAGTTGAAGCTCCTTTTATTCTTGACGAACGCTCGAAAGACGAGGTGTTGGCTGAGATTCGAGATAAGATGAAAAATATTCCGGGTGCTAATGTTGAGGTGGGTGCACCAATTACTCACCGTATTGATGCCATGCTATCAGGAACACGAGCGAGTATTGCTATTAAATTATTCGGAACAGATCTCAACAGTATGTTCTCTATTGGCAACCAAATAAAAGGAGCGATACAAGACGTTGACGGCATTGCCGACCTAAATGTAGAGCAACAGGTAGAACGTCCGCAGTTGAAAATTGAGCCCAAACGGGAGGTCTTAGCTAAGTATGGACTCTCTTTACCTGAGTTTGCAGACATCATCAATGTGATGCTTGCAGGCGAGGTGGTTTCTCAAGTGTATGAAGGAAACAAAGCGTTTGACTTAACACTGAAAGTGAATGACGAAAGTCGTGAGACAACTGAAAGAATAAAGAATCTTATTGTTGATGCCAAAGGGCGTAAAGTACCATTGAGTAATATTGCAGAGATCACCTCATCGGTTGGTCCAAATACAATCAATCGTGAGAATGTAGTACGAAAAATTGTTGTCTCAGCCAATGTTGCAGGTCGTGATTTATTGGGTGTTGTTAATGATATTCAAAAAATAGTTGACGAGCAGATTGAACTACCAGAAGGGTATCACGTTGAATATGGAGGGCAATTTGAAAGCGAACAAGCTGCTTCTCGCACACTGTTGATCACATCTATTTTCTCAATTTTGGTTATTTTCTTACTGTTGTTCAATCAATTTCGAAGTGTAACACAGTCAGTGGTTATTTTGCTTAATTTGCCTTTAGCACTTATTGGAGGTGTATTGGTGATATGGTTTGTAGGTGGAGTGATTAGCATCCCTGTTATCATTGGATTTATCTCGTTATTCGGAATTGCTACTCGCAACGGAATGTTGCTTATATCTCGTTACAATGATCTTCAAAGCGAAGGTATGTCTGCCTTTGACAGTGTAATATATGGTTCAGCAGACCGTTTGAATCCGATATTAATGACCGCCCTAACCTCTGGACTGGCACTAATTCCATTGGCAATAGGTGGCGACTTGCCTGGCAATGAAATACAGAGTCCTATGGCGATGGTTATTTTAGGTGGACTTTTCACCTCAACATTACTTAATGGATTTATCATTCCGATTATGTATTTGATAACCAATAAGAGAATAGTAACAGAAGTTATTACTGATGACGAAATTAAAGAAGCATAATTATGAAAAAGATAATAGTAAGTATTTTGGCAATTATAGCGACAAGTTCGCTATTTGCCCAAAACAAAATAAGTGATGTATTGGGTTCAATCGAACAAAACAATACGACTCTTAAGGCATTACGCGAAACTGCGGATGCACAAAAATTAGCGAATCGGACAGGGATATTTTTATCAGATCCAGAGATAGGTTTCAACTATCTCTGGGGCAACCCTTCTTCGGCTGGTAATCGTCAAGATATCAACGTAACTCAAAGTTTTGACTTTCCAACAATATCAGGACTTAAAAGTAAGGTTGCTAATAAACAAAATGAATTGGTTGAGTGGCAATATAAAGCGGATAGAATGAATATTCTACTTGAAGCGAAACAATATTGCTTGGATTTGATCTACTATAATGCCTTATTACAAGAGCTATCGGTGCGATTAGGTCATGCAGAGATAATTGCAGCAGGGCAAAAAGAGAGATTAGACCGTGGTGATGGCAACATAATGGAGTATAACAATGTTCAGCTAAATTTATCAACTGTTAAAGGAGAAATTACCCGTATTACCACAGAACGTAATGCCGTTATTTCTCAATTAGTAAGGCTTAACGGGGGTTCAGAGTTAACATTCAAAGTATCAGAGTATGAGCAATTACAAATACCGAACAATTTCGTTGATTGGTTTGTGGTTGCAGAGCAAAAAAATCCTGTTTTGTCCTATGTAAAACAGGAGATAGAGTTAAGCAGAAAACAAGTCTCGCTGAGCAAGTCTATGAATCTGCCAACTTTCTCTGCTGGTTTTATGAGCGAAAATGTAATTGGGCAGCGTTATCAAGGTGTTTCTGTAGGTGTGTCCATTCCTTTATGGGCGAATAAAAACAGGGTAAAACAAGCCAAGTCCGCAGTTCGTGCGGCAGAATCTCGCCAGACAGATACCAAGCAGCAATTCTATAGTCAATTGGAGATATTGTATCAGCGAACTTATGGACTAAAACTCGCTGCGGATACCTATCGCACCTCTTTGGCTAATGCCAATAATAGTTCCCTACTCAAAAAAGCTCTTGATGCAGGACAGATCTCAATTTTGGATTACATTGTTGAGATGGGGCTATATTACAATACGGTCACTCAAACCTTGGAGGCTGAGCGAGGTTATCAAAAAGCATTCGCAGAACTATCAGCCGTAGAATTATAAAATGAACCGTAGAAGTAGACGATTCTTGAATCGAAAACCTCAAAAACTCATTGATGAATACGAGAATCCACCTAAGTTGATAGTTATCTTGTGCTTAGCCTTAGGGCTAATTGTAGGAGTATGCTTTTGGTTTTTTATTTCAAGATGTAATGAAGAAGATTGCTTCTATCATTATGTACCCTTATCAGAGATACTATGCTCGTTGTTATTATTTGGGACTTTACCGTTTATTTTTTACTCCAAGAAATGAATAGTTATATATAATGACAATATAAATAAACATTAAACCGACAGCCTTATGGCTGTCGGTTCTAAAAGTTATATTCTGTAAAAATACGATATTCCGATTATTAGAATATACTGTTCTCAATAAATCGTACAGTTAGTTAAGTCAAAATGAATCATGAGAAAAAGAAATAATTTTATACAGCTAAGTGTTGTGCTTATAACAATGTTATTTATAGCAAATAAGAGTTATGCCCAAGAGTGTGGCCCAAATTGTCCTGCATGTTCGGGAGGGAGTAGTGGGGGGCTTATTGCAAAGAAAAATTTGGTAGTATCTGCATTAGGAATGCCTACTTCAGATGATGAATATGCAGTGGCAAATATTCGTTATGGCGTTTTTAAATGGTTAGACGTGGGTGTCGGTTATGGTTTTAAGGCCAAAAAGCCTATATGGAGTTTACGTGTCCAGCCGTTAGCCGAGAAAGAAGGGAAGTGGCATCCAAGTATCATTATTGGCACGGGAAGTGTTCGAACAGGAGGAAATGACCAGTCTGTTTATGGGATGCTGACAAAAACCGTTGAGTTCAACGAAAAGTTTGCATTGCAGGGATATGTAGGTGCAGCATCTATCTTCAAGGATTTCAACAGACCATTTTTCTTGACGGGGATGTCTGTTACAATAGACAAATTTTCTCTGTTCGGTTCATATGATGGGAAGAATTTCCATGAAGGAGTTTCATGGATGGCAAACGACAACCTAACCTTGTCAGCGTTAATGATAGAAACAAAATATCCTGCGTTATCTGTGAGTTATAGGTTTGATTTGAATAAAAAATAATAGTGTATGCAAATCAACAGTAATAAATGAAACAAAATCATATACTGAGGATTTTATTCGGCAGAGGAATTAATAAAAATTATGAATTTTGAAAACAGACATTAGATAATAGTATAGATTAGTCATGGAATGTTATTGTAGTATAAAATATTCATTTAGCAAAGAAGAACCTGTAGACTATTCATTTCAAATAGTTGTCTATCCGAAGGGAGCTGAACACTCCAGTAACGGATTAAAACAACACATATTGATATTTTGCAAGCAGGGGCACATCCGAGTGTCGAGTAATCTCTTCAAAGAGGAATTTCTTTGTGCCGGAGAAATTCTATTCGTTCCACGGGGCAGTGACTATTACGGATTGGCATTGAGCGACTCCACGTTACTTGTCCACTATTTCAGCAATACGGTTTACCCTATCGAAAATGCCCTACTCTCCTTTCTCTTTACCCACAAACAGGAAGATAATAAAACCTACTTTTATAGCAAGCTGACTGCATGCAGACAACTCTCACACCTGATGGATGGAGTGAACGGCTACTTGAATGATGCCATACACGAACCTGCAATTTGGCGACTCAAACACGAGGAGTTGATATGGCTCTTTACTAAATACTATTCGCAGGAAGAGTTACTATTTTTCTTCCACCCATTGATCGACGAAGATATTCCGTTCAAGAGTCTGGTGCTGGCACACTATCGTAAAGCTGAATACACGGATAAGTTAGCTGAAATGTGTGGCTATAACTTACATACCTTTCGCCGAATATTCAGGAATGAGTTTGGAGTATCCGCACATAGATGGCTGACGAGCAAACGAGCTGAACTTATCAAATATCGGTTGTCGCTAAATTACATTCCTTTTTCGGACATTATCCAAGAGTTCCACTTCTCCTCGCCACAACAATTTAACCGATTTTGCAAGGATAATTTAGGCGATTCTCCACTAAATCTTCGGGAAGAATATCTCAATGAGGTAAATAAAGCAATGCTAATCAAAAATGATAACTGATTGCTTATATTTGATAACTTGCTGAATATAATTATGTTTAGACTATGTCGTAATTTTGCACCCGATAACAAATTAAATATTATAGGATGCCAAATTACGAAGAAATTATGCAAGAAATGGACAGACGCGTGTCTGCCATTGACCTGAATGGATACAATATTATCAATGACTGCCGGATGATCATTATTTTCCTGAAAGAAAAATTGTCCAACTTAAAAACAGATGTAGAATCACAACCGTTCAATAGCGACACGGACGAAATTGCCTTTTTCAAACATTATAAGTCAAAGGTGTTGGGACACTTGATTTATTTTCACAATATACTTCACATTGAGAGCGGGCGACCACCCTGTGAAGATATGCTGGATGAGTACTATACGAAAAGACAAGAAGAACTCAAATTGTTCTTTGACCGTTATGTCGCTTTTTATCAGTACTATAAAAGTGGAAGTTCTCATTTGGATGACTACTACTTTTTAAGGCGTGAGCAAGAAAAAAAACTCAATGTTCATGTGTATTACTTTGATGATGATTTTGAATTTTCGACAGGATACGATAATCTGGTTGCTCGTATTATTGCAATGGAAATGCTCTACGCCTATCTGACTGCCCGAAAACGAGCCATTCAGCAGCCGGATTGCGACGGATTATTGAAGATGAGTGGCAAATACAAGTGGACGGGGAATGCTATTGAATTAGTAGAACTTGTCTACGGGCTAAATGAAATGCAGAGCATTAACAGCGGTGATGTACCAATTCAGGAACTTGTAGCGTTTGTCGCCACCACGTTCGGCATAGAGGTGAAGGATTGTTACAGTGCTTATACGGACATGAAACGTCGTAAAAACGATAGTCGCACCTATTATTTCGATAAGATGCGAGAACGTCTGAATCGACGGATGGATCAAGACGATGAACGGGATAGAGCAAAAAGATAAGAGATTCGATAACGGGAGACTTTCACAGCTCCCGTTTTTGTATTACTTTTACATAACATTAAACTGTTTATATTCAATAAGCTATGGCGAAGAAAAAGTATCATGGTCATTACTGTAAGATATGTGGAGAACACAAAGCCAATGAAAAATTTACTGGCAAGGGTCATGCTGTGCATATCTGTAAGGCGTGCCAATCGCTACCTGCCGATGAGCAAACGGATATGAGGCGTTGCCGTGATGTGGAGCGGTTATTTGGTAAATCTCTATCCCGTCAGGATTGGGAGTTATTGGAAAAGTACGCGAAAAAATATGCAGGCAAAGAGTCTGGGCAATTTGCGCAAGGGATGCTGGAGGATAAGTGGCATCGCTATACGAAATCAGACATACAACCGGAAGAAACAGATGATTGCGCCTTTGATTATGAGGATATAGACAGCCTCCCCATATTCCCGGAGAAAAAGAACTTTGCAAAACTTGACCAAGAGTATAAAGCACTGCTTAGAGAGTATATCCGTAGGAATACTGCTGATTATTGCAAACGCTTCGGAAAAGCCCCGGCAGAAAATGAGCTGGCTGGTATCAAGAAACAGATGCTCTGTCTATTTGAGGAAGAATACCATATTATATTGAAAGACGACCAGTTGCTGAGAAGTTTTGTTCGGGACAATGTGGTAGCCGTAAACAACAAGTTACAAATAAAAACGGAGGAAAACGGGTAAGTCCGGTTATCCTCCGTTTTTCAATAAACGGTTACTGTTTCTGCTGTAACAGATACGCCAGTTCGGGGTCATCGCCGATACGCTTTAGCTCCTCCGCTACAATCTGTTTCACATCCGCTTTGATGCGGTTGTAGTTTTCCTGTATCTGCTCCTTCATTCGGTCGTTGCCATTCTCGTCGGTAAAATCGGTGATAATGGGGATTTTCTTATAATTGCTCTCTTCCCGTTTTACCTTTTCGGCATCCACCACAATTTCGGCATGGAATATTTTTTGTTCGATGCGTTCGGTGAAGTTATCCGAAACCGAACCGACAAACATACCTTGTGTCAGTCCCGAAATCTTACTCGGTGGAATCAAACTATCCATCTGCGTATTGATGGAGGTGGACTTATCTTGTCTATTGATGGTGATGGATTGTCGTTTCTGTAACACCTTTCCGAAACGCTCGGACAGTGTTTTAGCCGTTTCGCCAACTACCTGACCGCTAAAGATATTACCGACCGTATTCATCACAACTTTGGCTTCCTTGTCGCCATAATCACGCACCAACTGGCTGAAATCCTGAAAGCCCAGACAGACGGCTACCTTATTACTTCGGGCGGTGGCTATCAAGTTGTCAAGTCCTTTGAAATAGATAGTCGGCAATTCGTCAATGATAACAGAGCTTTTAAGTTGCCCTTTCTTATTAATCAGTTTCACGATACGGGAGTTGTACAGTCCCAATGCCGCTCCGTAAATATTCTGGCGGTCGGGATTGTTACCCACACATAAGATTTTCGGCTCTTCGGGATTATTAATATCAAGGGTAAATTCACTATCAGACATCACCCAATAAAGTTGAGGCGAAATCATACGGGAGAGTGGAATTTTGGCACTGGCTATCTGCCCTTGCAACTGTTCAGCCGCTCCGCCAAGCCATGCATCCATAAAGGGTGAAAGGTAGTTTTCGAGTTCTGAATAAGAGGTCAGAATGGGAAAAATATCTTCATACCTACGGTTCAGCAACTCAATGGCGTGGGGAAAGGTGCAATACTTACCGTCCTTGTAGATCTTTAAATACCATATAATACTGGCGAAAAGGATAATAGGTGATTCCACAAAGAAGTCGCCCTGCTTCTGTACCCATGATTTGTTGAGGTTCAGCATTATCGTGTAGGCACTCTCGTAAGCATCGGTTATATCCTCCATAAAATCGGGGTGAATCGGGTTGCAACGGTGGCTGCGACGTGGGTCGTCGAAGTTTATCACGTAGAACTTCGGCTTCACCTTGTATCCGTCCAAATTGTTGATTAAGTGGTTGTAAGCAATCATCGACAGGTCGGGAAACTTGAAGTCATATACATATTGTGAATATCCTTTCTCAATCTGCTGTTTGATAAATGAATTGACAACGGCATAGGATTTTCCACTACCCGGTGTTCCCAACACAATCGACGCACGAAACGGGTTCACGACATTAATCCACCCTCGCCACATCTTCTGTTTGTACCAAAAGCGGGTAGGCAGATTGATTGAATACTCGTTTTCCAGTAGTCGTGTTTCCTGCATGAAACTCTCGTTCTCACAATTAAACACGTCGTCCATCAGGTTGTTCTTCAATAGTCGGCTCATGTATAGCCCTGCCATCAGCAAACAAATATAACCAACCGCCATTGTGAAAATATAGAGTGCGGTATTTGCCTCTATGCTAAACGGTAGCGAGAGAACCCACCAATTGAGAAAGAAGAACACGAACCCCACGCCCATAAACGTCCAGATCTTTCGCCAAGTAATCTTCTCCTCCTTCACCCCTTTGGTTCCGAGGCATGACAACCCCATTAACAGCACACAAAACAGTTTGGTATAGATTATCGACCCAAACAGTCCGGCAGTGTTATTAAAATTCATCAGAATTTTATCGACCACGCCGATATTGATACCCCATAGTTTTATCGCTTCGTAGCAATACCAATAGATATTGATAACTACGAATATTATACTCACGGCACGCAGAAAATCCATTATTTTCGCCAGTGCCCTCAAATCATCTTCTTGTTGCATTGTTTTAATTTTTAAGTTACTACATTCTTTTCCCTTTTCTCTTTTTGCGTTGCATCCTACGACGGAACGCCTCTTCTTCGGGGTCATTGCCATGAGCTTCCAACGGTAGCTCACCCAATCCGCTACTCTCTTCAAAGTCGTTTTGCTCGGAAGTTGGAGTCGCTTCGGGTTGCGAAGTAGGTTCGTGAGGCAACACCATTTCCGCTAAACGGCTGTTTGCCGATGCAGCAGTGAAATGTTCCTGCAAGGCATTTGCGGATAGCTCTTTCCCCATACGGGAGCCATTGAGTACGCACCCAGTGTTGTGGTCAATAAACGTAGCCCCATAAATACGCCCTTCGTCAGTTTCACGTAGTACGGTGTCAATTCCTTTGGCATGCAGAGTCGTGATAAATTCTTCACGGGTGGAGGCTTGCCGAAGGGCGGCAAGCACCACTGCTTTTGTCCGTTTACCCAACTCCTTTTCCTGTATCTCTGCTTTGGAGGCAGTACACCACTTCTCAAAGGTTTCATATCCGGCATACTTACCAAAACGGGAAGCCTTAATTGGATTACCCGTCTTATTTCCCGCACTGTCTGTTGCCGAATAGACCAATCCGTGGTACTCTCTGCCTTGTACTTCTCCCCTTGCTTCTTCGACCGACACATTATATATAGAGAGTAACGCACGGTATTCGCCAAGCGATTGGAAATGATAATGCCCCGAAAGACTTCTGAGCACATTGCCGACTTGCCGCTTCATGTTCCCTTCAGATGCGTCCACTTTTCGTAATGCTCCCCGCTCTAACCTTTGCCTACGTTCTCCCGACGGATGCAACCCGTACTTCTGTTCGAGTGCGTTGGTAGATCGCTTACTGCGTCGGTGGATGTAGTCATTATTCAGCCGTTTACCGTCCTGACCGACCCGAATGGAGACGATGTGCAGGTGATGGCGGTTGATGTCCTCATGCTTAAAAACCACATAGGGCTGCTCGCCGTAGCCGAGTTTCTCCATGTATTCCCGTGCGATGTCTGTCAGCTCCGTATCGGTCAGTTTGTCGTCCGGGTGTGGATTGAGAGAGATGTGGATAATCGGTTTTTCTGTACGCATACGGGCTGGAAGATACCTCTCGAAATCTGCCATTGCACGAACCATATCCACCTTGCCCGTACCATTATCAAAGACTTTATTGGATGCCAACAACTTGCCTTCACCCTCGTTTACCTTCTCTCCGTTGTATGCCAGAGCACCATATAGGGAGCTTCCTACATTGATTTTTGCAACCATCTTGTCTCGAATTTTTGGGTTAATGCCGCAATGTCCCGACTTACAGCTACAAGTTCTCCCGTTATTTTTTCGAGTTTATAGAGCAATGCCATTGCTTTTTTCTCTGAAAAATGGCTCTTCAACTCCTTCACCGTTTGATTGTAATTGACGGCGATACGTCGGAACTGGGCATACAAATCGGATAGCTTTGCATAGTATTCAGGGAAAGAATTGTCCACCTGAATAACCTTAAACACCTCACCAAAGACTCGTGCTTTGATAAAAACCGCCTTTGCATACTCACCCGATTGCTCATACATAGTGAGGAAACGGGCATTTTCTTCATCGTCAAAACGCACCATCACGCAGTGCGTTTTGGGGCTTAGCTTGGGCGTTCGCCCTGTTCTCTTTACTTTTTCTTTCATTTTAACTGTGGATTTTAGTGGTATCACGACATAAGCCACTACCATCAGCCTACGGCAGGTATCAAAAAGGGCAGTCCGACTTCGGAGGATTGCCCAGCTCTCTGCAAGAGCAAGGTGCGGCGGGAGTAACCCGCTGCCTTTTGAGTAACTCAAAAGACACCTTGCTCTATTCTTGTGAATAGAAAAATCCGCCTACGGACGGATTAGAGAAAGCCTATCTCAACTGCCATTCGGTTACGAATAGTTAGCCTTGTCGCTTGGGGACAAAAGTACAGCCTTTATCTATCTGATTTTCAAACGAGAGAACGCCAAACGATGCCACCCTAACGCCAAACAGTGCCACATAGGTCGTAGGTGATACAACCGATAAATATTCGTTGTTTATTTGTCGGAGAATTGAGAAACGAATGATAAATGGACACGAAAAAGTATAGTAACAACAAAGCAGAAAAATGGAGAATTGTTTCATTTTGTATGCAACAAAACAATCTGTTGATGATACGCCTATATGAATATTTACTGTCGTGGAGATTTACAGACTTGCTGTCGTGTTGTCGTACTGTTGTACGGAATTACATCTACCCTTGTTTGCATATTCAATCCGCTAATGGATTATCTATCCATTTCGATGTAGTTGCATATCGCTGTGTACTCAATTTTAGAATGACCTATCAAGGTAACTAATTATAAATTTAAAACAGTAAAATCATGAGTAAAGAAATCTTTATCGCATTCGCCACCCAGAAGGGAGGCATTGGAAAAACTTCGGTAACAGTGCTTGTTGCAAGCTACCTCCATTATGTAAAAGGGTACAACGTTGCTATCGTCGATTGCGACTATCCTCAAAGTAGCATTATGGATATACGAGAGAGGGAGATAAAATTGATAGGTGAGGACACCTATTTCAAGACCCTTGCCTGTAACCATTTCAGACGATTGAAGAAAAAAGCCTATCCCATTGTTTCCAGCAATCCCGTTGACGCACTCGACGATGCCGAACGAATGATAAATGAGGAAGATGTAAAACCTGACATCGTGTTTTTCGATTTGCCGGGAACTTTAAAGAGTGATGGCGTTGTTCGCACGCTTGCCCAAATGGATTACATTTTTGCTCCGGTCAGTGCGGATCGTCTGGTGGTGGAGAGTACCCTGCAATTTACCTCCATGTTCAACGAAAATCTTATGACACCCGGAATAGCCAAAGCTAAAGGGCTATACCTATTCTGGACAATGGTAGACGGCAGAGAGAAAAGCGAATTGTATAAGATTTACGAAAAGGTTATCGCAGAACTTGGATTGTCGGTACTTAAAACAGCTCTACCCGACAGTAAACGTTTCCGCCGTGATTTGTCCGTGGAACGAAAAACGATATTTCGCTCAACTATTTTTCCGATAGACAACTCTCTACTCAAAGGGAGTAGTATTAAAGAGTTGTCCGACGAGATTTGTAACATTATTAAGGAGTAAATGATATGGGAAGCCGCAAAGATGAAACAAACGAGATAGATGAGGCACTATTGCTTGCATCTATCACACAACGCAAACGAGACGGCGGCATACAACCAACAGATGAAGTGCCGCCACCCGTTCGACCGCAAAAGATTGAAACAACCACGCCTCTTGTGGAGAAAACTGAAGAGGTACAAAAAGAGACTCCTCGTCGAAAGAAACAGAGTGCCGATTATGGCTCCGCTTTCTTGCAACGGAATGAAATTAAGACCCGCCAATGTGTGTACATCAGTCGGGAGATGCACAATAAGGTTTCAAAAATAGTGAATGTTATTGCTGATAAGGAGATTTCAGTGGGAGGCTACATTGATACCGTGCTTGCACAACACTTTATACAGCATAGAGAAGAGATTAACGAACTATATAAAAAACAACGTGAAGATTTAATTTAACAGATTATGAGGAAGAAAAACAAGTATCAAGATAAATTCTTGAAAGAAGCTGATATTCCGGCAAGAATGGGTAAAATAGTCTATATCCGCAAAGAGCACCAAAAGAAAAGTATAGAAGTAAGCCTTGACACTTACGAGGTACTTACCTCGAAAATGTCGGAGGCAGGAGTAATCGGTATAGATGAATTTATAGCCTTGCTTTTGACCAAAGAGTCGAAAGAAGAACAGATTGATTACCAATCGGCATTTATACAAGAGTCATGTATGACTGCCCGTTCGGGTAAACTCGTTTACGTGCGGAAAGATTACCACGAACGTATTCTACGTATCATTCGGGTTATAGCAAAAGACAGGCTCTCCCTATTCGGGTATATTGACCACGTACTGACACGCCATTTTGCGGAGTATGAAGATGAGATAAAGGATTTATATAAGAAGTCTTACGAAGAGGTATTTTAAAATGGAGACACTATTAATATTTATGCTGCTGTGCTATAACGCATGGCTCGTCTACTGCCTGCTCCAAGAGAAACGGCAGAAGGAGAACCCACAGATAGCGGATAAACCAGAGGTAAAGCCGCCGCAAAAGAGCGATGATATTGTTGGAAAGAGCCTCTTCAAGATGGAGAACAGAACGCCAATCAGTGCCAAACCGACGCCAAACACTGCCACTTCTATTGAAAGCGAGGATGTTACGGATGTTGATGTTACATTTGCCGATGAAAAGGACGAAGCACCTCCTGCACGATTGCCCGATGATAAGCTGGATGAAGCATTTACTGACATTCGTATCTCCGACGTTCCGCAGGAATACGCACAGGAGGATGAGGACGAAGCTCCCGCCGGGAAGTATGCCACAGGAAACAGTTTCGAGGAGATTGGCGAGGCGGTCAGCGTGGCTGACAATCCTGCGGCAACGAAGCAGGAACGCCAGCGAGCCGGACAGATATTTTCTGCAATGGAGGGGAATGACCTTTTTAACAGGTTAATAAAAAATAGCCCAGAACGGGCGAAAAAGATAATGGGGTTAATGGACTCTTTTTTCAGTAAGCCAATCTCTGGGGAGGGACAGACGGCTGAGGGATTAGTCCAACCCCAAACTATATCCGGAGTTCCTGCCGACATCAGCGGGTTCGACATTCGGGATTTTGTGTAACGATTAAAAGTGATAAACAATGAAAATGAAAGAGTACGGATAGCGTGACCGAGTGCCACCACTAAAATCCACAAGTAAAACAGTATTAACCGCCGTGCAAGCCAATCCAACTTGCACGGCACAAACAAAAAAGCATTTATGACTAAAAAACAGATTCTTTTCTCGGCAGCCTGCATCTTGGCTGCGTCTTCCGCCTTTGCACAAGGCAACGGTATGGCGGGCATCACCGAAGCGACGGGTATGGTAACATCCTATTTCGACCCTGCCACCAAATTGATTTACGCCATCGGAGCGGTGGTCGGACTCATCGGTGGTGTCAAGGTGTACGGGAAGTTCAGCAGTGGCGACCCCGACACGAGTAAAACCGCTGCAAGCTGGTTCGGAGCGTGTATCTTTCTGATTGTTGCCGCCACCATCCTCCGCTCATTTTTCTTATAATCTTGCATTATGGCAGACTATCCAATCAACCGAGGGATTGGGAAGTCGGTTGAGTTCAAAGGCTTAAAAAGTCAATACCTGTTCATCTTCGTGGGTGGACTACTGGCTACTTTTATCCTCTTTGTAATCATGTATATGGTGGGTATCAACCAATGGGTCTGTATCGGTTTCGGGGTTATTGCCGCATCAGTACTGGTGTGGCAGACCTTCGCCCTGAACGCCAAGTATGGAGAACATGGACTAATGAAGTTGTCCGCTACCAAGAGCCACCCCAAATACATTATCAACCGACGGAAATTTCCCCGACTAATCAAGAAAAAAAAGAAAGTATGAGAAATATAATGAAAGCAGCCACATTGGAGAGTAAGTTTCCGCTACTCTCGGTGGAACACGATGTAATCGTGAGTAAGGATGCCGATATTACGGTAGGGTTTCGGGTAGAATTGCCCGAACTCTACACCGTAACATCAGTAGAATATGAAGCCATACACTCGGCATGGGTCAAGGCGATAAAGGTACTGCCCGACTATTCAATCGTCCATAAGCAGGATATTTTTATCAAAGAGAACTACCAGCCGCAGATTGATGGGGACACCAGTTTTCTGAGCCGCTCCTTTGAGAGGCATTTTAACGAACGTCCCTATCTGAACCATTACTGTTACCTGTTCCTGACAAAGACCACCAAAGAGAGAAGTCGTACACAAAGCAATTTTTCAACCTTGTGTCGTGGCTTTATTATCCCAAAGGATATTAAGGACAGAGAGGTGGCAACGAAGTTTCTGGAAGCGGTTGGGCAATTTGCCAGTATCCTCAATGAAAGCGGTTATCTCAAATTGCATCGGCTGACCGATGATGAGATTATCGGAACAGAAGCTGAGGCGGGTATCATCGAGAAGTATTTTTCGCTCTCGCAAACCGACACAACTACCCTCAAAGACATCGCACTCGGAGCCGATGAGATGAAAATCGGCGATAACTACATCTGCTTGCACACACTTTCGGATGCGGAGGATCTGCCGGGTAATGTAACAACGGATATGCGGTACGAAAAACTTTCGACCGACAGAAGCGATTGTCGTTTATCCTTCGCTTCACCTATTGGGTTGCTGTTACCCTGTAACCACATCTATAATCAATTTGTGTTTATAGATGACAGTGCGGCTAACCTTCAGAAGTTTGAGAAAGCAGCGAAAAATATGCACTCACTTTCAAAGTACAGCCGCTCGAACCAAATTAACAAGGAGTGGATCGACCAATATCTGAATGAGGCTCACAGCTTCGGACTGACTTCGGTCAGATGCCACTGCAACGTGATGGCATGGAGCGACGACAGGGAGGAACTCAAACATATCAAAAATGAGGTGGGTAGCCAGTTAGCACTTATGGAGTGCAAGCCCCGACACAACACCGTCGATACACCAACACTGTTCTGGGCAGGTATTCCCGGTAATGCGGCAGATTTTCCGGCAGAAGAGAGTTTTTACACCTTCATCGAACAGGCAGTCTGTTTCTTCTGTGAGGAAACCAACTACAAAAACTCTCCATCTCCTTTCGGCATTAAGATGGTGGACAGGGTAAGCGGCAAACCGTTGCACTTGGATATTTCCGACCTGCCAATGAAACGAGGTATTACCACCAACCGAAACAAATTTGTTTTGGGACCCAGTGGTTCGGGAAAATCATTCTTTATGAACCATCTTGTCCGCCAATATTACGAACAGGGGACGCACGTCGTGTTGGTTGATACGGGTAACTCCTATCAGGGACTTTGCGAGATGATTAATAAAAAGACAAAGGGTGAAGATGGGATTTATTTTACCTACACGGAAGAGAAACCAATCTCATTCAACCCATTCTATACGGACGATTTTGTCTTTGATGTGGAGAAAAAAGACAGTATCAAAACCCTGCTACTGACCCTTTGGAAGAGTGAGGACGACAAAATATCCAAAACAGAGTCGGGCGAATTGGGTAGTGCGGTAACGGCGTACATCGACCGTATAAAAGCGGATAGAACGATTGTTCCGAACTTCAACACCTTTTATGAGTTCATGCGGGACACCTACCGAAAAGAGTTGGAAGAGCGGGACATCAAGGTAAGTAAAGAGGATTTTAACCTCGATAACTTTCTGACAACTTTAAGGCAGTATTACCGTGGCGGACGATTTGACTTCCTGCTCAACTCCGATAAGAATATCGACCTGCTTTCAAAGCGGTTTATTGTCTTTGAAATTGATGCCATCAAGGAGAATAAAGAGCTGTTTCCGGTGGTGACCATCATCATCATGGAGGCGTTTATCAACAAGCTCCGAAGAGTGAAAGGTGTTAGAAAACAGATAATTGTGGAGGAGGCTTGGAAGGCTTTATCGTCTGCGAATATGGCAGAATACATGAAATATTTATATAAAACGGTTCGTAAATATTTCGGTGAAGCCATTGTTGTAACACAGGAGGTTGATGATATAATTTCTTCTCCCGTAGTCAAAGAAGCCATCATCAATAACTCCGACTGTAAGATCCTGTTAGACCAGCGAAAATACATGAACAAATTCGATGCTATTCAGAATTTGCTCGGTCTGACGGACAAGGAACGGGGTCAGATACTCTCTATTAATATGGCGAACAATCCCTCCCGACTCTATAAAGAGGTATGGATTGGACTCGGTGGTACACAGTCCGCTGTGTATGCCACAGAAGTTAGCACGGAAGAATATTTGACGTTCACGACAGAGGAGACGGAGAAGATAGAGGTGCTTGCCCTCGCTGAAAAGTTGGGCGGTGATATTGAAGCGGCGATAAAACAGCTTGCCGACCAAAAAAGAAGTAAAAATAAAAACTAAACATTCTAATAACAATGACAACAATTTCAAGAGAACAACTATTGCAGCTGGCTAAATGTACCCTTGCCATAACAACCATTTTTCTGACCGCTTGCGGTGATATGAATGAGTTGGATATTGGCAAACTATGCGGCAACTGGGTAAGCACCACCGGAAAACCGGATGTGCTGATATTCAAAGAGGGAGATATTTATAAACTCACGCTATTCCGTAAAACGGCTGTTACCCGAAAGGTGAAGCCCGAAACTTTCCTGATAGTACAGGAGAATGGTAACCTGTTTATTAATACAGGCTTTCGCATTGACATCGCCCACAATGAGGCAACCGATGTGCTGACCTTCTCACCAAACGGGGATTATACAAGAGTAAGTGAAAAGTAAATAACCAAACGGTCTGTGACCGCCATTAAAATCCAAAGTAATATGAAACGATTTTTAATAATGGCAATAGCGATGATAGTATTCGCTTTGCCCTCACAAGCACAGTGGGTCACATTCGACCCGTCGAACCTTGCACAAAGTATTGTCAATGCCACCAAAAACATTGTGCAAACCTCTACTACGGCGACCAACATGGTCAAGAATTTTCAAGAAACAGTCAAGGTGTATGAACAAGGCAAAAAGTACTACGATGCTTTAAAGGCTGTAAATAACTTAGTTAAAGATGCCAGAAAGGTACAGCAAACTATTTTGATGGTGGGCGAAATCTCGGACATCTATGTAAACAGTTTCCAAAAGATGATGCGGGATAAGAACTATACCGTGGAAGAACTCGGAGCCATCGCCTTCGGTTATACCAAACTCTTAGAAGAGAGTGCCGGACTGCTGAACGAACTCAAAGGAATAGTGAATATCAGTACCCTTTCGATGAGCGACAAGGAAAGGATGGATCTGATTAATGGTATCTATACTAATGTAAAGGATTATCGCAATCTGGTAAACTACTACACCAACAAGAATATTGCCGTTAGTTACCTCCGTTCCAAGAAAACGGGTGATACCGACCGTGTGATGGCTCTTTACGGCAATGCTAACGATAGATACTGGTAAGCTATGATATTAGCAGCAGTTGAATTTGAAAACCTACACCAGATACTTCGTAATCTGTATGTAGAGATGATGCCCCTCTGTTCCAATATGGCAGGGGTGGCGAAAGGGATAGCAGGACTCGGAGCATTGTTCTATGTGGCGATGCGTGTGTGGCAGTCGCTCGCCAGAGCCGAACCGATTGACGTTTACCCGATGCTCCGCCCCTTTGCCATTGGCTTGTGTATTATGTTCTTCCCGACCATCGTGCTGGGGACGGTCAACGGGATATTAAGCCCTGTTGTTAGGGGAACGCACCAGATGCTCGAAACCCAAACTTTCGATATGAACAAATACCGAGAGCAGAAGGACAAACTCGAATATGAAGCGATGATGCGAAACCCCGAAACGGCATATCTGGCAAGTAACGAGGAGTTCGACAAACGGATTGAGGAGTTGGGTTTCAGTCCCGGAGATATGGTAACAATGACCGGAATGTACATTGAACGCAGTATGTACAATATGAAAAAGTGGTTTCGTAACATCATGCGGGAGGCGTTGGAGTTGTTGTTTGCCGCAGCCGCCCTGCTTATCGACACGATACGGACATTCTTTCTGATAGTCTTAGCCATTCTTGGCCCGATTGCATTTGCCATATCGGTCTGGGATGGATTTCAGAGTACAATGAGCCAGTGGTTCACACGCTATATCTCGGTCTATCTGTGGTTGCCTGTATCGGATCTGTTCAGTTCCGTGCTTGCCAAAATACAGATATTGATGCTCCAAAACGACATCACGGAGATGGAGAACAACCCCGCCTTTTCGCCCGATTCAAGCAATGGCGTTTATCTGGTATTTATGCTGATTGGAATCATCGGTTACTTCACCATACCGACGGTAGCAGGGTGGATTATACAGGCAGGCGGAGCAGGAAACTACGGTAAGAATGTGAACAATGCAGCTTCTTATGCGGGTGGCAAAGTGGCAGGAGTAACAGGAGCGGCAACGGGAGCAGCAGCCGGAAACATAGGTGGCAGATTACTCGGTAAATAATTAAACAATAGAAAATATGGAATTTAAGTCATTAAAAAACATTGAGAGTAGTTTCAAACAGATCCGACTCTTCGCCATCATCTTCATTTGCTTGTGTGTCGGTATTGCGGGGTACTCCATTTGGAGTTCCTACGCATTCGCCGAAGCACAACGCCAAAAGATATACGTTCTGGACGGTGGTAAATCGTTGATGCTCGCCCTCTCGCAGGACTTGTCGCAAAACAGACCTGTGGAGGCACGGGAACACGTAAAACGGTTTCATGAGCTATTTTTTACACTCTCGCCCGATAAGTCAGCGATAGAGAGCAACATCAAACGAGCATTACAACTCGCTGACAAAAGTGCCTTTATCTACTACAACGACTTTTCGGAGAAGGGGTATTACAACCGTATTATCGCAGGGAATGTAAATCAGATTTTGCAGGTGGACAGTATTGTCTGCAATTTTGACAAGTACCCCTACAAGGCAGTGACCTACGCCAAGCAGATGATTATCCGTGAGAGTAATGTAACCGAGAGAAGCCTTATCACACGCTGCAACTTGCTAAACTCTGTCCGTTCCGACAATAATCCGCATGGCTTCACCATCGAAACCTTTGAGATTGTGGAGAATAAGGACATAAAAGTACAGAAGCGATGATACGCAGATGGATAGTAACAATACAGGATTGGGTAGATGATAATCTACGCCGCCTATGTGGTAGGATAACACCCGAAAAACGACTTGTCGTATTGCTGACCATGTTTTTCGTGTTTGGCATCGCCTCTATCTACATTTTCGTGAGTGCGATTTACAACATCGGCAAGAATGAAGGACGGCAGATAGAAATTGAGCATATCCAAATGCTTGAACTGCAAAAAAAAGACAGCATTAATAACCAATTAAATTTTTATAACAATGGACGAGAACAAGATTGAAGAGAAGGTTCGCAGTGAACCGGACAAACCAAAGAAAGAGAAAACCGAAGAGCAACGCCAGCGGCAAAAGAAGCTGTTTATCTATCCGATAATGGTGTTGCTGTTCATCGGTTCAATGTGGCTGATTTTCGCACCCTCCGAAAAGGAGAAGGCTCAGGAACAGAGTGGATTCAATACCGATGTTCCGGCTCCTACCAATAATAAAATGACAGACGATAAAAAGAGTGCCTATGAGCAGGCTCAAATGGAGCAGAAGCAAGAAGAACGTCAGCGGCAGATGCAAGACCTCGCCTCGATGTTTGGCGATGAAGCAGAACCGGAAGAGCCGCTTTACGATGAACCTCAACGTACACATGGCGGTGGTAGCAGCCGACCTCGTGAAACAATCTACGCTTCAGCAAACGCCTACAACGACATCAATCGCACGCTGGGTAACTTTTATGAAGAGCCCAAAGAAGACCCTGAAAAGGAGGAGATGCGAAAAGAGATAGAGGAACTTCGGGAGATGGCGTACAGCAAGCAGAGCGAACAGGATGTGGCAGCCGACCAATTGGCTCTACTTGAAAAATCCTACGAGCTGGCAGCGAAATATATGCCGTCGGGACAACAAGGTTCGCCAATGGGTGGTGGTCAGCAGTCGGCAACTACGGAGAGTAAAGCACCTGAGATGGTTAAGAATGGTAAGTCATTGATTAATCCTGTGGGGCAGGTAATTACACCGATAGTAACCACCCTTTCGCAACCGATGAGTGATTCGACTTTCATCGCTGAATACTCCAAAGAGCGGAATATGGGCTTTCACACGGCAGTCGGCACACCGGATAAAAAGGATAAAAACACCATCAGGGCGTGTGTGCATGACAATCAGACCATCATCGACGGGCAGAGCGTCCGGCTTCGGTTGCTCGAACCCATGCGTGCTGGAGAGACGGTTATTCCACGCAATGCACTTGTTACAGGTATGGGCAAAGTGCAGGGCGACAGGCTCGGCATTGATATTACCTCTTTGGAATATGCCGGAACGATTATCCCTGTGGAGCTGGCGGTTTACGATTCGGATGGGCAGGAGGGCATTTTCATTCCCGGCTCTATTGAGTTAAACGCCGTAAAAGAGGTTGCCGCCAATATGGGCGCATCACTCGGTACAAGTGTTTCAATTACTAATCAGGGAGCTGGCGACCAATTGCTAACCGAACTGGGAAAGGGTGCGATACAAGGTGCATCGCAGTATATCTCCAAAAAGATGAAAGTCGTTAAAGTCCACCTCAAAGCAGGGTATAACATCCTGCTGTATCAAGATAAAAATTAATAATAAACCACTAAAATCCAAAGTAAAATGAAAAAAGTATTTTTAGCTATTGCCCTAATGATGGGCATTGTAAGTGCAAACGCACAAGAGACAACAGGCGACCTCTATCACGGTCTGACCAAAAAACTGACCTTTGATCGAATGATACCGCCGCATGGTATCGAAGTAACGTATGATAAAACGGTTCATATTATTTTTCCATCGGCAGTTCGCTACGTCGATTTGGGTTCGCCGAACCTGATAGCAGGCAAGGCTGATGGAGCGGAAAATGTTATCCGGGTGAAAGCTACGGTAAAGAATTTCCGCAGCGAAACCAACTTTTCGGTCATTACCGAAAGCGGCAGTTTTTACACTTTTAATGTGAAATATGCCGATGAACCGCTGCTGCTCAATATCGAGATGAAAGACTTTATCCACGATGGCAGTACGGTGAACCGACCGAACAATGCACTCGATGTTTATTTGACGGACTTAGGCAGCGAGTCGCCCAAGTTGGTTCGCCTGATAATGCAATCCATTCATAAAAACAACGATAGGGAGATAAAGCATATAGGGAGTAAAAGTTTTGGCATTCAATATCTTCTAAAGGGTTTGTACACACATAACGGGCTGTTATACTTTCATACGCAGGTTAAGAACTCATCTAACGTGCCTTTTGATATTGACTTTGTAACATTCAAAATTGTGGATAAGAAAGTTGCCAAGCGTACCGCCATTCAGGAACAAATCATCTTTCCGCTTCGTGCCTACAATTATGCGACTTGTGTAGCAGGCAATAAGGATGAAAGGACGGTCTTTACGATGGATAAGTTTACGATTCCGAATGACAAACAGCTCGTTGTGGAGCTGCATGAGAAGAGTGGTGGCAGACACCAATCGTTCATCATTGAGAATGAAGATATTGTGCGTGCCAGAGTGATTAATGAACTTAAAGTGAAGTAAGATGAAGAAATACCTATATGTAATAGTAGCGTTGCTTGCCCTGACCACAGGGCAGGCAAACGCCCAACGCTATCTCCCCAAGATGCAGGGGATAGAGCTAAGGGGCGGTTTTGTCGATGGCGTTCAAAAGCCAATCAATTACTACTTTGGTGCAGGACTTTCGACCTACACCAAGAACGGTAATCGCTGGGTATTCGGTGCGGAGTATTTATCGAAGGAGTATGCCTACAAAAATATCTCAATACCCAAGGTGCAGATTACGGCAGAGGGAGGCTACTATGTGAAATTCCTATCTGACCCCTCCAAAACATTTTTTTTGAGTATTGGTGGTTCGGCTCTTGCCGGATATGAAACAAGCCGATGGGGAGATAAACTACTCCCCGACGGTGCTACGCTCCGCAACAAAGATGCTTTTATCTACGGTGGAGCAATCACACTGGAACTCGAAACTTACCTGTCCGACCGTGTGGTATTTCTTATCAATGCACGGGAACGGGTACTCTGGGGCAGTTCCATCGGACACTTTCACACCCAATTCGGTGCGGGGTTTAAATTCATTATTAATTAGTAAAAATCTGATATGCAAATCAAATGGTTTAAGCAATCAATTAATCATTAATCCGCTACGCAAGTAGCACAAAATCAATTATTTTATGAAACATTTATTTTTTGCAGCTACGGCTGCTCTGGCACTCCTTTGCTCTTGTTCAAAGGATAACGATGAGATTGTCAACTCAACAAAAGGTAGTGTAGTGAATGTCTCTTTTACGGAGGACGCACCCGAAACCCGTGCCTTTTTCGGCACTACGGCTGCTGCCGAACCGTGGGAGAAAACCCTAAGTTCGGTAACGATGTTTGCGTTCAACACATCGGGAACCCTGATTCTGCAACGCTCCTTCTCTCCGGCGGAACTGACGGCAAAAAAGGCTTCATTTGCTCTACCGAACGTAACGGCAGGCAGTAGTTGCGACTTCTATGCAGTGGCAAACTTTCCAACTACCAATATTGCCAACAAAGCTGCCCTGCTTGCGGTTCTTGAAAGTAGTGCCGCAGCTTACAACGGCACATTTGCAGAGGTGTCGGCAGGAGCTAAACACTCAGGTGGTTTTGTGATGTCAGGGAGCACTTCGCAGGCTGTTGCCACCGAAGGTTCAGCGACCAATGTAGCCATTACCCTCAAACGTACCGTCGCAAAGGTGGCGATGGAGACAACCGTATCACCTGATTTCGGGACGACCTATCCGGGTGCAGTGAGAGTGAATAGCGTAACCATCAATGGGGCGGCTTCGCAATCTTTCATCATCAAACCGACAACTGCAAACACGGGGGCGATGAATTTTAACAAGATGCAAGCCTCAAATATGGTTGCAGGTAAATTTCAAAACCTCTTCTACCTGTTTGAAAATGGCTCGCTGGCGGCAGGAAGTCGTGTAGCAGCAACCATTAACGCTACTTACGACTCTGACGGTGATTTCACCTCTTCCGTTGGACAAACCGACATGGCTTACAAGGTGGAACTCAGTGGTGATGCAGCGGGAGCTATCTCTCGTAACGGATACTACCGTGTAGCCGTCTCTATCAATGGTCTTTCAGGCTCATCGGCTACTCTAACAATTACGGTTGCTGATTGGGAGGCTCCTATTACGCAGACGGTAAACGTAGGTTCTTAATTTATTCACACTGTTGTCAGGGGGCTTTGTTAAAAGTCCTCTGACAACTATTTAACCCTTTGATTTGTATGAGAAGATTATTTTTTATCATCACCATTCTGGCAACAGCGCTTATGAGTTGCCAAAAAGAAGAGCTTGCCGAACCACCTCTGACAGGAGAAGGTAAAGAGGCGACCATAACATTTACCCTACAACCCGACGAAACGGAGGTTGTGGATATGAAGAGCAAAATACTCAACCCCGAACGGGAGAAATACCTGAGAAATGCAGAAATATTCTGCTATGACAATAAGACAGACAGATGTACATGGGTATGGGTATCAGGAGCAAACACCGTTAAATTAAATCTTACCGAAGGGAGTTGGGATATATATGTAATTGCAAACCACGACAAGAAATTGGGATCAATATCTCGCTCTCAAGCGGAGAATTCACTCTGACGATAGCGACTGAAACAGATTTGGAAAATAACTCTTGCCTGCCAATGAGAGGAAAAATAACTCTTGACGTTACGGGAAATGTGCGTGTCCCGATTGTATTGACTCGTATTGTGGCAAAGTTAGATGTATCTGTTACAGTGGCAGCAGCGGTGAGTTCAGAAATACGTCTGCAATCAATTCAATTGGTAAATGCACCGAGTAGTTGTACCTATTTTAAGACGAATAGCCCGACTTCAGCCATGATAAGCTATCCCGAAAGAGCTTGCACAAACGGCACAAACGCCTCATTTTATATACTCGAAAATAGTCAGGGACGTGTATCTGGCATTACCGAGCAAAGCCAGAAGAATAGCCAAAATGCTCCTGCATTCGCAACTTATCTCCGTATTCGTGCAATTAGAGGTGCGAAAATATTGGATTACTCTGTCTATTTGGGAGAAAACAACACGGATGATTTCAATATGAGAGCGAACACCTCGCATATTATGAATATAATGATAAAGAATGATAACGAGGCAGATGTACGTATTAGTAGCTATACTATTGATGTCCAGAGCGAAATAGAAGTAATACCAGAAAATGGATATTATCTTTCGACCTCACCTATTACACTCTCCATCTCGGTTGGAGGGAAGCATGAAGATACCAAACTTCGTGCAGTACTTACCGTAACATCCGGTAATCTGGACTATTTTTCATTTCTGAATCGTACTGGAAACGTATATAACATCCCTGCTCTTTCTTGGAATAGCACAGTTAGATTACCCATAGAATACACACCTGATTCATTTACACGAGAGAATATACGACTTGCCTACACAGTGTCTTTTTACGATAAGTACGGATATGTAACCTCTTTTGAATTTTCATACTGCTTCGCACACGCAATAAAGATTTATACAAAGTGGTTCGATGGAGGTAAGGGGTATGGCTCAATATTCTCTCCCGATGCGTTAGGTTGTGTACAAGGCGGTACTATATCTTCTGTGTTCTATACTGTTTATTGTCCCAAAGAAGGATGCGTGCTCGTTGCTGAACCAGATAAAGCGGGGAGAGTCTTTTATGGTTGGTATAGGGAATACAACCTTACAGGTAAACTTAGTAGTGAGATTAATTTTCTTTATCGACCAACGTTTCCGCAGGAAACTATTTACGCCTATTTTATTTAGAGCCATGCAGAAAATATTAATTATGCTGCTGTTGGTGCTAAGTGCCAACACAGCTTCGGCACAATATACCGCTGTCCGGGTAAACACATTGGGACTTGTCACAGGAACCGTTAATGCAGGTGTCGATATTGCCGTTTCGGACAAATGGTCGGTTGATGTGTCGGGCTATTGGAATCCGATAGAAACCGACGCTTTCCGCAGTAAAATCCTTGCTCTCACGGCAGGGGTCAGGCGTTGGCGATTTGAACCTCATGTGGGGTTGTTCTGGGGATTGCACACGACCGTCGCCACGTACAAAGTCGGCAGGAAAGATACCCGTTACAATGGCTGGTTGGTGGGAGTCGGTTCGTCCGTCGGGTATAGTTGGATGCTCTCTAAAAGGTGGGATTTTTCATTGGAGGGAGGTTGGGGACTCTTTTACATGAAAGATACCCGTTGGAATCCGAATCCCTCGCCACTCGACGATGTGGTATTGCATCACTATCGCAGAGTTATTCTTGCTCCCTCGAAACTGGAAGTGTCATTCTCTTATTTATTCTAACATGATGAAGTATATAATTGCTATAATAATAACCTCCGTTTTGGCAGGGTGTTCAATGACCTATCGGCTCGAACAGAAAAAGAGTCGTGCGATTGCCCAGTACACTCCAAAAGAGACAGCAGAGCAGAAGCGTAAAGAGATCAAGAACTATATCGAGGTAAAACGGGATAGTGCAATCTTTTATCTCGCTCCTTCCGTGACGGACGAAAACGGTGAGCAAATGATGTCGCTCTCCATCGACGAGGTGGTGGTGGTAGCAAAGTCACGCACATTGCCTGAGCGTAAGGGCAAAGTGATGATTGATTTTGTGATTACACTCCCCAAAGAGTTGCAGGGCAATTGTCAAAGCGTCTCTGTTATCCCGTGGCTGCATAAGTTTGGCAAAGATGTGCCTTTGCAGGAGTTGTCTATCCGTGGAGGTCTGTTCAGCAGGGTGCAGAAGCGGAATTATTGGCAGTTTGAACGCTACAAGGAGGTGTTTAACCCCGATAGTGTCCGTTTGGGCAGAGCGTTTGAAAAGTTTATCAAATACCCCTATCCCGAAGGTGTACGCCTCGATTCAATTGTGGAGAATAGGGGTAAAATCTCCTACTTTTACACACAGGAGGTATCAACACAAGGCGAGGGAAAAAAGATGCTTATCACGCTACAAGGGGCTGTATTGGCATTGGACGGTAGCAGTTATCGGTTGCCGCCTGCCGACACGCTGCAATACAATATCTCCTCTATGCTCTCTTTCATTGACACCACAACAAGATATGTTACCCGTGTGATTGAAAAATATGCGGTTGTTAATGATAGAAACCATCTCTCGTTCAAAGTCAATAGCACCGCTATTATCGACACATTGGGCGGCAATAGCCTGCAACTTGAACGTATTGAGAATCTGATGGATAAATTGATTAATCAGTACGAGTTTCATGTGGATAGTATTATTCTGACTGCATCTGCATCACCCGAAGGGACTTTTCAGCGGAATGCAACGCTTGCCAAAGAGCGTGCATACTCCCTCAGAAAATACCTTGTCGGTAAATTTGGTGACGAGGTCGATTCACTTATATGCGTCAAATGGATTGCGGAGGATTGGGACGAACTGCAAAGGCTGATTGGCAAAGATGAGTGTATTACAAATAAGGAGGGCATATTGGCTATTATTCGCTCGGCAAAAGAGCAGGACAAGCGAGAGACAATGATAAAGACGAAATTCCCGACAGAGTATCGGTACATCAAAGAAAACCTATATCCGTTGCTCCGTTCCGTAAATTTCAAGTATGATTTGCGTCGTGTAGGAATGGTCAAGGACACCATTCACACCACCGAACCCGATACACTCTATGCTCGCGGAGTGGAGCTACTCGAAAGCAGGCAATACTTGAAAGCTATCTCCATTCTGGGCGAATACAAAGACCGAAATAGTGCGATTACTCTTATGTCGCTCGGTTATGATGCAGAGGCTTATGCGGTTCTCCTTGAGCAACCTGCTACGGCAAAGACGGAGTATCTGAAAGCTGTCCTCTGTTCCCGACTGGGTAAGACAGATGAGGGTCGGGAGTTATTTATCCGAGCCTGCAACCTCGATGAAACACTCGAATACAGAGGCAAACTCGACCCTGAAATTAGTAAACTTTTAGAAATAAAATAAGATGAGAAAGATTGTCAAACGGGGTTTAATAGCCCTTATGGTTGCAACTGCCGTTGTCGGGTGCACCAAATTATACGAAGATGTAGAGGTGGAACATATCCACCGTCCAAACTATGATGTGGATATTCCGATAAACCCACCGTGGGATTCGATACCACAACCCGACAACCCCATTGGGCAATAAAAACAGTTTAATAATCCACTAAAATCCAAAGTAAAAAAAATGAAAACAACAGTAATTATTTTGATTGTCACAGCATTAAGTGGCGTTCTTTTCTCGCTTACTTCATGTAGCGATGAGCTTGATATTCAGCAAGCCTACGACTTCAACCTCTCAACCATGCCTGTGCAGAAGCGAATTAAGCAAGGCGAAACCGCCGAAATTCGCTGTCAACTTAACAAGTCTGGCAATTACAAAGAGGTGGAGTTCTACATCTCGTACTTTCAACCTGATGGTAAAGGCACTCTTAAGATGGACGACGGTACGGTATTTCTACCCAACGACACCTATCCTTTGAAAAAAGAAACATTTCGGCTCTACTACACTTCTGAATGTACCGACCAGCAACGAATAGATATCTATGTGTATGATTCGTTCGGACAACGGTATGACCTCTCCATCAGCTTTACAAATGATTCAGACAAAGAAGAGCCGACAGAGTAGATAATCGGAAATATAACAGTAAAAGTCCATCGGTGGTAATCGGCGGACTTTTGTGTTACCTCGAAAATACTGCGAATTAATTGCGGAATAGTCGGAACTATTTGTTAATTTTGTACTCAATCAACAATAATTCAAATGCCTATGAGCAGATATTAAGATAAGAACAGACATATTATAATGGCTTTTTAGCTGTTTATTCGCCCTTCAGAAACGACCAATTTATGTGCAGTGGAATAAACAGGTGAGGCTTGTGCTATATTAAATAGCACGGGCTTAACTTGTTTACTGCACGGGTGCTTGGTCGTACCTTGAAGGGGAACTTGTTGAGTACCGTGCTTCTTTTTTATAGAGATGAATGGTTGTCGACAAGTAAGTCCAACAAATTAAAACCACTCATCAAATGGAATTACAAAAAGATAAAACAGTAGCTTTCTTAACAGGCTATCGTACCGAAAAAATTCTCTGCAATACTGAGGATAAAAATCTGTTAAACGTTATATATACAGAAATTTACCGTATTATTTCCGAACTTTATAAGCAAGGATATATCCATTATTACAGCGGAATGTCAGAAGGTATAGATATGCTTGCAGTCAATGCCGTGCTCGACTTCAAGGAAGAGCATCCCGATGTTTGTTTTGTGGCGGTTATTCCTTTCAAAGGACAGCAGGAACAATATTCAACTACAGACAAGAACGACTACCAATCTATCTGCTCTGAGGCGGATGAGGTTGTAACACTTGCCGATGAATTTACCGGAAACGACCTCTACCTACGGCGAAATGATTATTTATTAGAGAATTGCTCTACGATGGTGTGCTATAACGATGGGCAATGTGATATGATGATATACACCTGTAATCGTGCTGAGAAAGCAGGGATACCTATTATCAACCTCTGCGATAGGCTGTCCGACTACCTTGCCAATGAAAGTAAGGCAAAGAAAATGCTCCAATCGTATAGTCGTATTGAGAGCTTCAACTATTGCAAAGAAGGCATCATGTTGTCCCAAATTGATGATAAGCCGTTGATTATAGCCTTTAAGGAGATTGCAACAGTGGAGAACAGAGAGGAAATGCTATACCTTACTTTACACAATCAAATACAGCTACGTACATCCCTATTCTTGGACGACTGCGAAATCTGTTTCCCCGAAATGGAAGAACCTACTGTATGGCACAAGCTATCGGATAGTTTTGGTAAACTAAAAAAATGGCTGATACCACCAAAAGAGGCATAGCCAATAAATTTATTAAAGTTGCTTTTGAACCGTTCAAAATCAATCTCAACAGTAATAAGTTCAATAAGGTTGAAAACCTTTCTACAAGGGTTTCTTTGCTACTTTCTCACCCACCTGCTCATGAAAGAAAGTAGCGGGCGGGATGCTTATTTATTATGCTAATTTGCGTTATCCTCAATTGACTTTAGACTATCTTCATATTCAAACACGCTAATTTCAGACAGGTCTAAAACAGGTGATAGCTCTATCATTTTCTCTTTGAGAATGAAATCTAATGATGATAGCTTGGTTTTTAATTTTGGATGTAGCCAAGTTGAATCCCATAAATCGGAAATGTCACCTGCAACCAATTTGCAAATTGGTTCTGAAAATGCTAACTCACTATTAATCGGTATGGCAATACGCTGCAACCATATTTGCATGTGCCCTGTATTAGGTGTTTTTCTGAATTTTTCGAGGATATCCGTTAAGCTTATTTTTGCACTATCTTGATTTTCCATCAAGGTCATAAGCTTGCTGATTATTGCAAATCCGATGGAATAAATACGTGGATTTTTATATATCAAATCAACTACAATACTAATAAGAACATTAATATCCTCTTTTGTTTTCGTTATTTTCAACACTCTGTTTTTGTATGTCGTTGTTAATAATTTAGACAAAATTCCAGAATTAGGATATTTCGTAGATATGTCGTGTATAAATAATAGCTCATGTTGGACAGTAGAAAATAGAGAGTGCCTATTTCTCGCATATATCGGAGTATTTGATATATAGTAAAACTTGTCTGGTTTCAGAGAGTCTTTTATTACATCCGCCGATAAATGCGTTTTATTTGAATTTAGCTTTAGTCCAACTTCTGATAATGTTTCCGTTAATAATTTTGCAATTATCTCAAGTTCATACATGTTGTTGCTAAAAATGCGGTAGTCATCTCTATATCTTAATATTTTATATTCTTTAATATCTTTAATTTCAAGTTTTGACGATAATTCTTTATCAACGTATCCTAAAATCATTTCGGCAATAAAGTCCATAAGGACACTACCTTGCGGTATTCCATTCGTTTGCCCGTATCTCATCTCTCTGATAAGTAAATCTATTTTATTCCCCAATAAAGAGTCGGCAGCCCGGTTTTGTTTTGCAACAGGAATTGTATGTAGTGCCCAGGGGATAGAGTGTGTATAGATTGCTCCATAACAGTCCGTAATATCTGAAATAAGCACATAGTCATATTTAAGACTAAGTTTGATAGATTGTTGTTCCATTCCATTCCACCAACTCATTATATTTTCTGCTTTGTCCGTTTTTTGAATTGTAGCTTCTTTCGGAATGCTTAAACATTCAATTTTTTTATTTGTAGAAAATTCTAAAAATCGTCCTTTAATAAAGTTCCAGTTATTTAGTTCTGTAATTTCTTTTACAAGTAAACAGTATAAAACAGGATGAATTAATTGCAACGGTCTCCAAGAATACTTCCCGTCTTTATTTGTAAGTAGTTGATAACAGACTTTTTCATAATTAGAAGGCGTATCCGATAGTGTCCCTCGCTTGCCATTTGCTTTAGGAGTCTGCCTACAGCAATCATCAATTTTTTTTCGAGAAACTTCTTTGTATATTTCCGTTATAATTTTATCAAAATCAAAATAATGAGGGAAATCTATATTGCTATAAGATACTCCCTTACAAAAAAAGGCTTTAGCCTCATTGTTATTTAATTCCAGAATATTTTTCATCCGTTGTATTTTAAACTACAGTCATCTACCTGAATACAAATATAATAACATTATTTCATATAATTATCCTAATAAGTTTTTTATTGCTTTTGAGCCGTTCATAATCAATCTCAAAAGAAATAAGTTCAATAAGGTTGAAAACCTTTTTACAAGGGCTTTTTGCTACTTTTGTGCCGCCTGCTCACTGTCAAAAGTAGCGGGCGGAAAAATCCGCCCGTTCAGTTATATACCTTTTTGCTTTACCCATTCGTCCCTGCGTTCCCGACACTTCTCCAGTGTCGGGGCTACGGTGCTGAACAACTGCCCATCTTGGTGTCGATAATCGTATTGACAATATCTGCTCTTACGTCTTAATCGGGGCATGAGGTCAAAATAAACATACTTCTCTGTGCCTGCTTCGGTGCAGGTTGATACTCCGTTTTTATTGAGTGAGTTCATCGGTTTTGTTGTTTAGTGGTTATTACTTGGTTCTCTGCACACTTGGAACAAAGCACCATTTTTTCGGCTATATCGCCATACGTATCTGTTATGGTGCATTGGATTGTTCTTGTTCCGCAACAATAAGTAGTTCCGCAATTTACTGTAAAGTCTGCTGCTGAATACGTTAATTGTGCGTTGTGCATCTCATCAATGTTGGAATAATATTTTCTCATTATGTGAAGGGTTAGAATTTAACAATCAAAATGCGGTCATTCAAAAGTTCCTCGCTACGAAGTTCCTTCCGCTGTTTGAGCCAAAAATGGTGTTTGCCGAAACCCCATTCAAAATGGAGATGGACGGTTAGTATTTGCTTTATAGTATTCATTCGTTCGTGTAGTTCATCCCCTGTTTGACACCAAACAATAGTGTTGATAATCTGTGCGTAAGCAACTGCGATTGCTTCATTGTAAATTTGCACTGTGCTTTCTATTTTTACTGTTTTCATATCTGTTTTTATTAAATGGTTTTAGATTCTACGCTTAATGTCCTGTATCTGCCGAATAAATCCTCAAAGGGTAAGCGTGCGTAAGATTCACCATCCGCACCTGTGGCGTATATTCGGTTCTCGTATGACTCAATATCTCTAATCAACTCTTTTACTTGATTAATCCTATCTTTGGGAGTGTGAATGTATATGCAATCGCCCCATTGCCTTGTGGTCACTGAAAATTTGACGTTGGGAAATTCTTTCTTTAACAATAGCCTAATATTGTTAGAGGCTTTATCTCCCTCTTGCAAATAGTGTTTATCACAACTTGTGATAATCACTATTATCCAAAGTAGCACATTATCCAAAGCAGATTTATTTAATCGCCACAATCGTCTGTCATACAGTGATGTATTTTCAACTTTTGATTAAGAGAAAAGAATAATATTCTCTATATTATGTGGATTCAT